>Ga0209426_1000035_pt1 | contig 281291 bp, 248 predicted proteins | sample Deesub1362B_J571_FD_187697 | JGI IMG/M metagenome (GOLD analysis project Ga0209426, IMG submission 187697) | Deep oceanic, basalt-hosted subsurface ecosystem from Juan de Fuca Ridge flank, Pacific Ocean, CORK Borehole 1362B_J2.571 (SPAdes)... ...
TTTCTCTCTTAGTCCTCATTGTTAACCCCATTTCTTCGCCTCCTTAAATTCCTTGACTTTAAAAGGAGGCTTAATTTTAATATATTTCGTGTAGATTTTCTCATGAGGCAACGATTCAATTTCATATAGATTTTAAGTGATTCAATTCGATGTATTGAATTCTAATCTTCTTTTAATGTATAATTTTTATAAGAGGTATTCAAAATGAGAAAGAAAATTTTTATTTTATTCATTTTCACTTCGATTTTTTTTATTTTTACTATTTCGGGCCTCTGCAAAATAGAAAAAATTGAGAGTCAATGGGCTTCATCCCCTCCAAAAATTGATGGTATAGTAAATGAATGGAGTGATGTAACTTTTGGTTTTGATAAGAAAAAGGAGATTAATTTTGCCTTTAAAAATGATAGTAGCTATCTTTATGCTATCTTAATATTCAAAAATCCTAAATTTCTGAGTTCAATAGACCAAACTGGCATAACTTTATGGTTTAATCCAGAAGGTAAGAAAAAGAAAAATTTTGGTGTTAAATTTAAAATGGAAAGACTAACTGCTGAAGAATTTATAAGCCTCCTTGAGAGAACAAAGGGTCCGCTTCCAGAAGAAAAAAAACAGGAAATTAAGGCTAATCCATATTATTTTGTTTACAAAAGCGAATTAATTCAAAAGAAAAAGAAAAAATCAACTTTTCCAATGAAAAGCATAGAATTTGGAAAGCCAATTTTTAGATTTACGAGGTTAAAAAGGGAGAGAGTTTATGAATTTAAAATTCCTTTTGAACTAATTCCTAACATAGAAATGAGCCAGAATTTAATAGTAGGATTTGAATGGGGTGGCATGACAAAGGAAATGAAAGCTCAAATAATGAAAATGCGAGCAGAAATGAGTACAAGAGCAAGGGAGCGAGCTGCATCCATGAAAACCTTCGAAACAAGAGATTCTAGAGAAGAAGGAATAGGCATGGGTTCAATGCCTTTTCGAAGAACTGTAAAGAAATATTCATTCTGGATAAATTTAAAATTAGCCCAAGAAAAATAATGAGAAATGTATTACTTTTCCTATTAACAATTGCAGCATTAGTAATTCTTCCTCTCCATTCCCAGAAAATTTCAGAAAAGGTTCTTGTGATTAATGTTGAAGTACCAGTAAGGGTATATGACGGCAATAAATTTGTTGATAATTTGACAATAGATGATTTTGAAATATATGAAAATGGAAAACTTCAAAAAATTGAGGCAGTTTATTTAGTAAAAAATAACAATATTCAACGGAGCGAAGAGAAACAAAAATTTTTTCCAAAAATTTCAAGAAATTTCTTCCTCTTGTTTGAAATCACAGAATATACTCAAAAACTAGGTGAAGCTGTTAATTATTTCATTAAAAATATATTCACGCCTGAAGATAATCTGATAATAATTACTCCAATTAAGTCTTACATATTAAAAAAACAGATTTTAAAAGTAAAATCAAAAGATGAGATAGTAAATCAATTAAAAGGTCTTTTAAAAAGAGATATAGCTCTTGGAAGTTTTGAATATAAAAGTTTAGTAAAAGACCTTGAAGGATTGGCTATTTCACTCTCTGCAGCTTTATCTGCTGGAGAAAGTGGCAGAGATTTAATTCAAATGGGGGGAACAACATCTTCTGAATATCAAGAAATGCCAGTCGACGAGCAATTAATGAGATATGAAAGTATTCTAAGGGAATTAGAAGAACTTCGTTATGTTGACCAAAAAAGACTTCTCGATATAGCTAACTTTTTAAAGAGAAAAGAAGGACAAAAATATGTTTTTTTATTTTATCAAAGGGAATTTATTCCTCAAATTTCACCTCGGGTATTAAATCAATATTCAAGTTTATTTCAGGATAGGCCGGATATTCTTCAAGTTCTTGTAAATCTTTTTGATTTTTATCGAAGGGACACCACATTTAATATTGATAAGGTGAAGAAGGCTTATTCAGATTCATCCATATCTATTCATTTTCTATTTATTACAAGCCCTCCCAAAAAGATGTTTGGAATTCAATTCCAAGAGCAATCAGAAGATATTTATAAGGCTTTTAAAGAAATAGCAGATGCTACAGGTGGATACATAGAAAGTTCTTCCAATATTTTATCCTCTTTTAAAAATGCTCTAAATGCTTCAGAAAATTATTATTTGTTGTATTACATTCCTAAGAATTACAAACGGGACGGGAAATTCAGAAGAATTGAGGTGAAAGTAAAAAATAGGGACTATAAAGTAATACACCGATATGGATATTTCGCTGATTAAAAATTACTTTGTTTCCTTAATTTCCTTTACTAATTTTTTAATTTTTTCTTGCTTAGGATTAAGACTAAGGGAAGCTTTTAATACATTGAGGGCTTCCTTTAATTGTCCTGTCTTAAAATAACAAAATCCTAAAGCATTTAAGAGTCTTATATCGCTATTATAAATCTTATTACCTTCCAATAAATTATTGATAGCTTCTGAATATTTTCCCTTTCCAGCAAGAGCTAATCCTTTTATTAGAAAATAGTCAAAACGATACTTTTCGTCTTCCTTTAAATTTTCTATTATTTCTAAAGCTCTATCATATTTTTTATTCTTAACTAGAAAATAACCATATCTAATAACACCTTTTTTGTAATTGGGATTTAGTTTATATGCTTTTTCATAATTAACCATTGCATTATTTACAGCTCCAATTTTTGCATATTGATCAGCTAACATTAAATACATTAAAAATTTACTTGAAAGAGGAAAATTTTTTATCTTTACTATTGGATGACCAATTATTTCTGCAGGGGATATAATAAAAGTAGTCTTTCTTTTATCAATCATTTTTTTATCTTCTTCAAAAAGATATACAGTCATCTCATATAGATCTGGGACAAGTTTATTAGATGGTATGGTTTCAATAAGGCTTAAGAGTGTTCTATTATAAGGATAATTTTTAAGTTTAAAAAGAAGTGTCTTGATACTTTTTGTACCTTTAATTGAAATTTCCACTCTTCCTCTTTCCCATAGTTTCTTATTAATATTGGAAATTCCAATAAAAAAGACGATTTCTTCTTTATTTGAAAAGATATTTTTTGGATCTATTAATAATTTCTTGTTTACTATTTTAAATGGTAAATGATTATTTACATCATAGTATTCAGTTTTATAGCCCAATATTAATCCACATATTCTTGGATGAGGTGCGTTTTCTGGAAGATTTACATCTGTCTCATATACTGAGAACTCTTTTCCAACGGAGTTTTGTAAAAGAATAGTCAGTTTATAGTTTCCCTCAATAATTGGAAAAGAATCTTCAATAGAGAGACCATTCGCTTTAACTTTTTCAATAATTTCAGGTGAAAAGTAAAAGGGATAATTTTTCGTATACTGAAAAATAATTTTATCCTTTTTTCTCAAAGAGACATTAACTTTAAAATTACAAAAGTATTTATCTTTAGGTTCATAATAATCTATTGAAATCTTTTTTGGAGCAATAGAGAAATGAACAAAATTAAGACCAAGCACAGGATCGGTTATTAAGGCTGTATAGCCATCTGACTCCACGTAATTAGTCAAATAATCTGTAGTTACTACACCTTTGAATCTCAAAAAATGAGTAGCATAAGAGGGATTTATTCCCCTCTTGGGAGCCTCAAGAATTTTAGAAATTATAATATTATTTCGAGTAGAGGGCTGATATCCATAAGGAATCTCCCCTGGGATCATAGATAAAGAGACTAAGGCTAATGTAGGAGCCATTTCACGAAGTTTCTCATATAAGGTTTCATAATCCATTGGATCTAGCCGTTTTCCCTCAACCATTAAACTTGCTGGACCATCCACAGCTGGATCATACAATTTATATTCTCCTACTTCTCCTTTTTTATAAAAAACTAATGCAAAATGTGGAGGAAGACCTTTTTCTTTATCACCATAATAATACCACACCTGTGTAGGATAAATGCCTTTTACTCCTTCGAATCTTTCTATACTTACTGGAGGCCCGAGTAAAATATAAAATTTTCCCATATCTGTCATCCATCCTTCCCTCGGTGAGCCTCTACGCAAATATTTATTTGCATAATTGAATCGTCGAATATGTTCCTCTCGAAATTCATTTTCAGGCGTCCCTGGAGTTGGGTCTCTAACTTTCCAAAAAGTCTCTATAAATAAATCTCTTTCTCTGTCATTATTTAGTTTAAGAAAAACCTCTCGTTCTTGTGGAAGTATTATATAATGAACTAACTTAAGCCATTCCCGATATTTCTTTGGAAGTTCTTTTTCCGTTATCTTCTTCTCAGACGAGAATAACAGATATGGAATAATAAGTAGTAAAATAATTATTTTCAAAATCTTAATTCTCATTTTATCTTTAATTATTATAATTTTATTTTAAAAATTTTTCTCGCCTTATTTATATTAGGTTCAACTTTTATTATAACATCAAAATAATAATTTCCTGATTTTAAATTATCAAAAGAGAATTTAAATTTTAAGAAGTCTTTTTCTAATAACTGTTTTTCGATTCCTTCAAAGTGACGACTTTCACGAAAGATATATTTTAATGGTTTTCCTTTTTCATATATATAAAATTCAAATTCAAAATCTGCTTTAAGTTTACCATTTTCTTCAATGAAATATATTGATTTCAGAGGGACTGAAATTATAATTTTTTTTTCTTTTTTATTATATTTCAGGTTAAAATCCATAAATTTTAATGGGAAATCTTCCTCTTTATATATTAATCCAAATTTTGCTCGCTCCATTGCATCAAAAAAACTCCCATACACTCCAGAATATGGATCAAATCTGTAACTCCCGTCTCCTCTTTTATCTATAAATTCCACTGCAAATCTATAGCGATAATAAATCCATAATAAGTATCCTTTAATATCCGGCCTATTTAATACAGGTCTTTGCTCGATTTTATCAGGAGGACCAAAATAAATATAAATTCTCCCCCTATCAGTCTTCCATCCGGGAATTCCTTCATTAAAATGTTTATTTGCATATTCGATTCTTCTAAAAAATTCTTCTTTAAATTCATTCTCTTCTGTCGTAGGATCTGGGTCTCTTTTTTCCCAAAAGTCCTTTATAAACTCCTCTCTCGATTTTCTGTCTGGGAGATGAAGAAAAATGTCTTTCTCCTCCTTGCTCATAATAAGTCGAGCCTTTTCATAGAATTCTTTGCTTTTAGGGTCAAGCTGAATTTTTAATGAAGCGCAATTTATTAAAAAAAGGACAAAAAATAATAGAGGAATTAGGGGAAGAATTTTTTTATAATTTATTAAGCTTGGCATTTCTTTCTTAAAAAAGAAGAAGCTCCCCCACCCTTTAACTAAGTGGGGGAGCTTGAAGTTTGCGAATTTTAGTATGCTTTTAGAACTCGAACCTCACTCCCAATCTCAAGACTCGAGGATTCAGAATCTCGTTGATTAACCCAGCAGTCTTGTTTGGAACAAATGCACCACTGTGGACATAGTAGTTTCCAAGGTCTAATTGATATTTTCTGTTTATAATTCTGTTGTTAAAGACATTAAATAGATCTGCCATGATGTAGATTCGACCTGTCTCTCCTAATTTTAGAACTTTTTCGAGTCTTAAATTGAGATTCCAGAAGTTCGGGAGTCTGTGAGTTCCAAATGGAGTTAGATAAACCCAAATACTACGCTCAAGTGGGTTAGGAGCATTATAATCTATTATATTTACCCTTTCTCTAAGAATATGTCCCTCTCGAGCATTGAAGGTGAAGGAGATATTCACATCCCATGGCAATTGATAAAGTCCAGAGAGTTTGAACAGCCATCTTGAGAATACATACTGACTAACTTTACCACTACCACCGCCCATGTACTGAGCATACTGTTTACCATCTAAAGCCCAAATGTTTGTTGGATTGAGATATCCTTTATCTCCAAAATGGACTCTCTCATTTTGTAGAGTAAAAGAACCGTTCAGCATCCAGCGATTAGATAGACGCTTATTAAATCGAAGTTCTATACCCATGTAGTCTTGATAGTAATCGGGTCTTTCAGTTACATAAATGTAATAGTAATTTGGAACACCAGCTTTTCTGAGATAATAAGGTTTTCCTGCAGCATCCTTGGCAGGCTGAGTCCCTAAATTAGCAGGAATTGTTCCAACTTGAGTATAATCATCCTGTGAACGAATTGTATTCTTGTCAGAGCCATCCCACTGGAGTTCCCAATTGTAATCGTGTAATCTTCTATAAGTGAAATCAAGTGCTACTCCAAAATCGGGTAGAACTTCTCTTTCAATAGATACAATTACTTCATCAATTAAGTAAGAACCAACGCTCGGATCAAGTGTATATTGAGGCTTACCAGTTTTTTGAGGATTACTAGGATCAAAACCACCCCAGCTCCACCACTCAGCAGCTGGAATATTTGCAATTATATTGCCATTGCTATCAAAAACTTGATGTAAGGAATAATCTCCAACATACTGCCAGTACAATTCAGTCACATCAACTAAACCATTTCCATTATTATCAAGCCACCAAAAATAAACCCAACCACCTGTATAAGTGGGCAAGAAGTAATCAGCCCATCCAGTGTGCATAAACTCGCCATAACGAGCTAAATTCAATTTTGCAATTGTTTTACCATCTCCAAATACATCGAAAGTGATTCCAATTCTCGGTGAGAAAGTTTTCATAGCCCAATCAGGCTTTATCTCAGGAATCTTTAAACCAGGGAGAAATCTGTCAATTGCATTAATGGTTGTGGAGGAGAAATTGTCTTTCCATGCGCCATTATTAGGTTCTACTGCTGTCTTTGTGAATGCAGAAACTCGAGGTGCTTGATGGTCATAACGGAATCCGAGTAAGAAATTGAATCTTCCTACTGAAATAGTATCACTAAAATAACCAGTATACTGAACAACTGTATTATTATCTCTCCATCCTCGCCAGGTTGCTATACGTTGAATTCCAGGAACAACATCAGGAATGTTATCACCTGTTACATCTACAGTTGGTCTGTTTCCATAATTGTAATACAATATTACATTACCGGATGAGCTCCAATAATGAGTTCCTGTACTGTGACGGAAGTCAAACCCAGCCTTAATTTCATGGCTTGCCCCTAACAATTCATCAGCAAAATAATTTAATTGGAAGTAAAGGGAATGAGATGGTCGGCTTGCATTGTATGCAAAATATGAATCTCTATAGACTCGGTTATCAACATCATATCTAAGGAGTCTATTCTGCTCCTCGTCTTCCATAGGAATCAAATTAAATCCCGCATCATTAAAGGAATATTTAAGAGACACAAACAAATTGTTCCCGAACATGTGTTCGTCTTGAACTTTGTAAATCGGGCTCCCAAAATGATATTTTCCAGTTTGATGCCATCCTCTCGGGAAAGTAGCGCTTGCAGATCTTCCCCACTTTTCCTTATTACCAATATGAGCAAAGAGCTCTAATCTGTTTTCTGGAATTAACTGTAAATTGATTTTACCTGCATAATTCTGTAAGAGAGTATCATCAGCAGCTCCTGTTATAACATTAGTCTTTATGTCCTGAACACCAAATGACATCCACCACCATGCTTTATCTTTTACAAATGGGCCTCCCATATTGAATCCATAGTCTTTAATATTGCGGATAACATTATATCCTGTCCAGGTTGGATGCAGAGACAATATCTCATCAATCTCAGGTCCTGTATGGGAAGCTTGGAATTTAGAATCAACAAGATAGAATCTTCCACCAAAACTTACTTTATTTCCGCCTCTTCTTGTAACTAAGTTGATGCTGACACCACCTCCCTGTATAGTAACATCCTGTGCTCCTGTTGTAATATTTATTTCTTCAAAAGCATCGAAGTCATAATAGGTAGGTGAAGCTACTGCTGCTGGGTCAGTTATTACAACTCCATCTAAGCTCCATTGGTCGTAACCTCCTCCTTTTGCAAAAAAACCTGATTGCTGACCAGACTCTGAACCTCCAATGTTTTCTCTATCCACCATGATACCTGGTGCTTGCTGGAGAACAACCCATGGATCTCTTGCAGTAGGAAGAGATTGTAATTCTTCTCTCGTAACATTTTCAATTATGGATGTCTTTTTTGTCTGAACAACAGGGGTAGGAGCAACAACAGTTATTTCTTCTTCTAATTTTCCTAATTCCATGACTATTGTAATTTCAGTATTCTTACCAACAACAACTTGAATATTCTCTCTTATTACGGTTTTGAATCCTTTAAGTTCAGCCTTAATTGTATAATCAGTAGCAGGAGAGAGAGACATAAAACGAAACATACCATCTACACTAGTAACAACACTAATAGGAGCAGTCAATTTTCCTGTTAAAGTGACTGTAACACCAGGAAGAGGATTCCCTTCTGTATCAACTACTCTTCCATAAATGTTTCCTGTTCTTAACTGAGCATGAGCAACAAGGCATAAAATGATTAAGAACCCAAGTCCCATTAAAATTCTTTTACTCAATTTTTCACCTCCTTTTTAAAAATTTCATCTTTGCACTCTGCAAAAAATATGCCAATTCTTAAAAAAATTAATATTTTTTAGATGGTCTCTATGATTATTGAATTTTAAAAAATATCTAAAAAGAATTTTTCTTTATATAATCTAAAAAATTCAATTTTTTGAACAAAAATTCAATTTTTTGAATTTTTAATAACTTCTAATTATTAAATAAGATATTAATTTTTTCATTTAAAAAATTCAGTTTTTTGGAATTTTTGTATATCATTAAAAAAATTAAATTTTGACATTAAAAATCACTTCTTTTAAAATCAAAAGGAAAGAAAACAGTGCTCAAAGGAAGGTGAGAAATGTTTTCCGAGAAAGAACTCGAAAAAATAAAAAAAAGAAAGGAAAAATGGGAAAATGGAACTTATTCTGAATCAATAAAGAAACTTCCAGAAAGAATGGAAAAATTTACTACTATATCAGGGAAGAAAATAGAAAAATTATATACTCCTCTTGATTTGAAAGATCTGGATTATTTGAAAGACTTAGGCTTTCCTGGAGAATACCCCTTCACCAGAGGGATTCATCCAACCATGTACCGTTCCCGTCTCTGGACAATGAGACAATTTTCAGGATTCGGGACCGCTGAAGATACAAATAAGAGATATAAATATCTTTTATCTCAAGGGCAGACCGGCTTAAGTGTTGCCTTCCATCTTCCAACTTTAATGGGAATTGACTCTGATCATCCTTTAGCTCAAGGCGAGATTGGAAAATGTGGGGTTGCTGTTGATTCCCTCGCAGATATGGAAATTCTTTTTGATGGAATTCCCCTTGATAAGATAACGACTTCAATGACAATAAATGCACCTGCTGCAGTTTTATGGGCTATGTATATAGCAGTTGCAGAAAAACAAGGGGTCTCCCCGAAAATTATTTCAGGAACAATTCAAAATGATATTCTTAAAGAGTATCTTGCACAAAAAACTTTTATTTTCCCTCCAGGCCCTTCAATGAAATTAACAATAGACACTTTCGAATATGGAGCTAAAGAAGTTCCTCGTTGGAATACCATTTCAATTTCAGGCTATCATATTAGAGAAGCAGGAGCAACTGCTGTCCAAGAATTAGCATTCACTATTAGAGATGGAATAGAATACGTTGAATGGGCAATAAAAAGAGGCTTAAATATTGATGATTTTGCTCCAAGACTTTCTTTTTTCTTCAATGCTCACAATGACTTTTTTGAAGAAATTGCAAAGTTTAGAGCTGCTCGAAAAATGTGGGCAAAAATTATGAAAGAAAGATTTAATGCAAAAAATCCTCGCTCCTGGTGGTTGAGATTTCATACCCAGACTTCTGGTGTATCTTTAATGGCCCAACAACCTTATAATAACATAATTCGCGTAACAATTCAGGCATTAGCAGCTATTTTAGGAGGGACTCAATCCCTTCATACCAATTCTCTTGATGAAACATATGCTCTTCCATCCGAAGAAGCAGTAACTATTGCTTTAAGAACTCAACAGATTTTAGCATATGAGAGTGGAGTGGCAAACACGATTGATCCACTTGGGGGTTCTTACTTTATTGAGAAATTAACTTTGGAAATGGAGAAGGAGGCTTGGAATTATATTAAAAAAATTGACGATATGGGGGGAATGGTAAAAGCTATAGAAGCTGGATTTCCTCAGAAAGAAATCCAAGACAGCGCGTATTGGTATCAGAAAGCTGTTGAGACAAAGGAGAAAATTATTGTTGGAGTAAATGAATTCAAAGCAGAGAAAGAAGAAGAGATACCAATTCTCTACATAGATGAATCAGTTGCAAAAAAACAATTGGAAAGATTAAAAGAAGTAAAGAAAATGAGGAATAAAGCCCTGGTAAGGCAATGTCTTTCTGATTTAAAGAAAGCCGCCCAGGACGATGAAAATCTCATGCCTTATATTTTAAAAGCAGTTAAGGCTTATGCTACCCTTGGTGAAATAATAGATTCTTTAAAAGAAATTTATGGAGAATATCAAGAACCAATATCCTATTGAAATGGAAAAATCAAAATTCCAAATAAAAAATAACAAATTATTTTTAATTCAACCATCCTATAATTTTATTTGGAATTTGAAATTTGATTTTTGAAATTTATTTTTTAAAGAGTTTGGAGGAAAAAATGGCAGAGAGAAAAATAAGAGTCCTTATAGCTAAACCTGGTTTAGATGGCCATGACAGGGGTGCAAAAATAGTTGCAAGAGCTTTACGCGACGCAGGAATGGAAGTTATCTATACAGGGCTTCGAAGAACTCCAGAGGAAATAGTTGCAACTGCTCTTCAAGAAGATGTTGATGTAATCGGGTTAAGTATTCTCTCAGGAGCACATAATGTTTTGTTCCCTCGCATTATGGATCTACTCAAGGAAAAGGGAATGCACGATGTTCTTGTTATAGCAGGGGGTATAATCCCTCAAAGAGATATTCCTTTCCTTAAAAAAATTGGAATAGCAGAAATATTTCTTCCAGGAACATCAACACAGGAGATAATTGATTATATTAAGAAAAATGTTAAGAAAAAAGCTAAAAACTCTTGACAAATGAATTTTTGTTTGGTAATCAAAAGGCATGCGTTATTTTAGGAGGGGGAAATGAAGGAAAAATTTTATACATTCATAATAGTCCCTCATTCCACATCAAATTCAAAAAAGTTCACTGTATCAAAAAAGACAATTTATCTTTTATTCGCTGGAACATTAATTCTATTTTTAGCTTTTATTTTTATAATTTATGATTATGCGACAATGAGCATTACAAGAGAGAAGTTTAAAAATTTAAATTCAAAATACACTGAACAGCAGAGAAAAATCGCAAGATATGAAAAAACAATTGTCGAACTTAATGCTAAATTAGAGAGTTTTAAGAATTATGCAAAAAAATTAAATATTATTGCAGGTTTAGAGTTCCCCCTCGCTTTAAAAGAAGTAGGAATTGGAGGCCCAACTGTTTTAAGAGAAGTTGAAAGTATTTCTCCTCCTAAAATAGATAAATCTCTTCAGGATCTGGAATTAATTACTCAAAAGGCTGAGGGAATAGAGAAAAATTTGAATACACTCTTAAAATTTTTCGAACAACAAACTGTAAAATTAGCTTCAACACCCTCAATTTGGCCAACCCGTGGCTATATAAGTTCTGCTTTTGGTTGGAGGAAAGACCCTTTTACTGGGAAAAGGGCATTTCATAAAGGAATAGATATTGCAACCCGTTATGGAAATCCAGTAGTAGCCCCTGCTGATGGAATAGTACTCACAACCAGATATGAAAAGACATATGGAAGATATATAATATTAGACCATAATTTTGGTTTTACAACTGTTTTTGCTCATCTGAGTAAATTCGCTGTTAAACCAGGACAAAAAGTTAAGAGAGGAGATGTGATTGGCTATGTTGGACGCACTGGAAAAGCCTTGGGTCCACATCTTCATTACGAAATTCGAATCCATAATAAAGCGGTTAATCCATATAATTACATCTTAGAAGACTAAATGTAAAAAGTTCAAATTCCAAAGGTCAAATTACAACTCATTAACTTTAAAGTTTTGGTATTTAAATTTTGACATTTGGAATTTGGCATTTGGATTTTTGACATTTCATTTTTTATATCTTATCTCCAGGTTTTAATCTCGCTCCAAGAGAGAAAGAGTACGCTGACATAATACCTTTTCCTTCTGGTTGAAGTTTTTCTATTAGAAATAAAGTGGAATTCCCACAAACAATATATATACCATTTTTATCAATTTTCCAAATTTGACCTGGTAAAAGGTCTGAAACATCCGAGAAAGGTTCCACAGCTTTCCCTTCAATAATTTTTATTCTTTTATTTTTCATAAAAAAATAGGCTGAGGGCCAGACATCAAAAGCTCTAACCATTCTATGAATTATATTAGAATCCTTTTTCCAGTCGATTATACCATTCTCTTTTTTAAGCCTGGGTGCATAAGTTGCAAGAGAATGATCCTGCTTTTTAGGCTTTATTTTCCCTTGTTTCAATAATGAAATGGTTTCAACTAAAAGCTCTGCTCCTATTTCAGATAATCTATTCTCAAGATGAGAAGCTTTCTCATCTGGTAGAATCTCTATTTCCCTTTGACTCAATATATCTCCTTCATCCATTTTCTCATTTAGTTTAAAAATAGTGACGCCGGTTTTTCTTTCTCCATTTAATATAGCCCATTGAACCGGAGCAGCTCCCCTGTATTTTGGAAGAAGTGAAAAATGAACATTAATCGCTCCAAACGGAGGATAGTAAATAATTGAAGGAGGAATAATCTGTCCATATGCAACAACCACAATCAATTCAGGATTTACCTCTTTGATTTTCTCCAGTGCTTTTTCATCTTCTCTAATTTTTAAAGGCTGATACACCGGAATATTGTTCTTTAAGGCAAATTCTTTGACTGGAGTAGGGATAATTTTCATTCCTCTCCCAACTGGCTTATCAGGTTGGGAAATCACAAGCCTTATCTCATGTCCATTTTCAAGCAATTTTCTAAAAAAGGGGATTGCTATCTCTGGAGTTCCCATAAAAACTATTTTCATTTACCACTTTCCTTCTTTTATTTGTTTTAAAATTTTTCTTTTAATTAAATTTCTTTTGAGATAGGAAAGGCGATCAATAAAAAATTTTCCATTTAAATGGTCTACTTCATGACAGAAAGCTCTTGCAAGAATACCAAAAGCTTCTATTTTTCTTTCCTTCCCATCTAAATCAATTCCTTTTACCAAAATTTTCGAAGGCCTTGCCACATTCTCAGAAATACCAGGAAGACTTAAACACCCTTCCTCAAGTATTTCTTCCCCCTCCTCTTCCAAGATTTCAGGATTTATAAGTATGATTAATTTGGACGGATCCTTTCCTACTGACAAATCTATGGTGATCAATCTTTTACCAACGCCAACTTGAGGTGCAGCAAGCCCTATTCCAGGTGCTGCATGCATTGTTTGAACCATTTTCTGGGCAAGTTCAACAATTGCTTCATTAATGTTATTTATAGGTTCTGCCTTTCTATGCAAGATTTCATTTCCATATTTGAGAATCGGCAAAACCTTCATCACACTTCATTTTAAAAGAAAATATACGCTATTTCAACTTAGCAGTCTTAAATTTTTAGTCTAAATTTTTAGACTTCTAAATAAACAGAAAAAATAAAAAAACTTATTTATTTTCAATTAATTACTTAAAAGAATTTAAAAAATTTAAAAAAGATTGAGTTTATAAATTATTTATTTTCAAATACTTAGCAATGACCAAATTTTGTTCAAAATTTCATAACTTTAACTTTTCTTTAAACTTACAAAAATTTTCATCAAGATTTCCACAGGGTTTTCCACAGATTTTGTGAAAAATTTCAGAATCTAAAAAATATTCCCATTGTAACATCAAAATTGCTTATTGCAGGGTGTTCATTTGTTTTAGGAATAAAAATATATCGAGAATCAATTCTTGTGCCAAAACTTGACCCAAAGAAATAAAGAATTCCACCTCCAATATTACCTACAAAATCAGTTGTTTTTTCAGGTGCCTTTAAAAATACTGGAAAACCATATTCTGAAGTCAAAGTCTGATCTTCCACATTTACAAGAGTATCAAATCCAGCTCCTACAATTATATAGGGCCTGAATTTTCCTGATAATAATTGAAAAATTAAATTCCCAGTAAATGAATAATGCTTGTTGCTATCTATTTTTATAGTATCGTCATCCGATGGATCGCGAAGAGTTAATTTGGAATTCAAAATGTATCTAAAATCTAATTCCAAACCCAGATTTTTGAAAAAGAAAAAGGAATAGGAGAGGCCAAAAACAGGAGGAGTATGAGATGGTGTAACTGGGAAGTCATTTTCTCCGAGAATGTAATCTTCCTCTGAGCCGTATTCAAAGACATGATTAAATCCTCCAAATAGAGTGAACTGATGTCTTCTGGTTTGAGCATAAATCGGAAAGGAAATAAATAGGATTAAAAATAAAACAAAAAGTTTCCTATATAATAAGGTATTTTTAATTTTCATTCATTAACCTCCCTTTAATTTTAATATTCAACATTCACAAGACATAATATGTAAAGTTCAGGTAAAATAAATTTAAGAGTTTTACCATCTTGAGAAAACTCAACTTCATGTGCAAAATTATCTTCTGGAGTAAAATAGTAGACTCTTTTAACTTTATTTGGTATTTCAACAGAAACTTCTATCGAATATTCTCTTATGAAATCTTTCTGATTCCAATTGTAATTATAATTTACAAAAATCAAATCAATTTTATTTTGACTTATATTGTATATAGAGACGGAAATATTTTTTCTATTCCCAATATTTACTTTTTTATCCAATCCTAGTGACGAAACTTCTGATAAAATCTGGCTTCTACTATCATCTTTCCCGAGATAAATTATTTTTCCTCCATTAGCTGTAAACCGACTGAGCAAATTTTTGGCTCTTGCACTTAGAGGAAAGGAACTATATGGAACAACAATTACCTTAAGATCCCTTATTTCTTCAAAAGGCGTTACAATATTTAATACTTCATTGTCTCCCACATAAATTACATTGAAAAGCCATTGTCCCTCCTGAAGAGCTGTGGTTGCTCTTAAGAAATAGTAATGAGAGTCAAAATCTTTAAAAGCTCTTATCCAGTCATAGAGAACTCCGATTTCATACCATTCTTTAATTTCATCATTTGTATATGATATCTTAAATCTTCGTCTTTTTCCGCCCTTTGAGAACTGAGAATGATGTCTTTTTAAGAAAGTTGTATAAGGTGAAATAATCTCTGACTTTATGGAATATTGTCTTCCTCCTTCTGCGAGTGCATCAAATGGAATAAGAAAATTTTCTTTCATTGCAAAAGCTTCTGATAGAAACAACCTGTAATAGGAGTAATCATCATTATCAAGCAACTTCCCTAAATTAAAGACATCTGGAAAAGGAATGATTGATTTTCCAAAAGCCTTACCCAGTTTGTATAATCCAAAAAACTTGAAATCTTCCTTTCCAACCCATCCTCCAAGTCTTTTGGTAAAAAAGGAATTCTCAAAGGCTAAAAAATCTAAATAAGAGACAAAAGCGTGCTGTTCCGGCCATAAACTATAGACATTTCCTGAAATATAAATGTTGCTAATTTTTGATTTCATATAATTAATTAAATCCTCTATTTCTTTTTTCGAATCCAGAATCAGAAATTTTCTGAATTCATCACGGAGACTAGAATTAGGATCAGCATAAGCGGAATAGACACCTTGATTAACTAAATATTCTCGGTAATTGAAAACGTTGATATCGTCAATGCCAAATTTATTTTTTAACTCGCTCGCAGAATATCTATTCTTTAGAAAATTTCTGAAATCTACCATTGTAGTTTCATCCATATTGGTATCTAAATTAACCGCATACGCGGAAATCTCATCAATCTGGATTCCATCTGGATTTAATGGTGAATAAATGTCATCAATGTATTTTCTAAGAGCTTGCATATATTTCTTTTTAAAAAGAGTCCTACAGATTGTGACCATTGGCTCTCCTATACCAAGAGGGTCTTCAAAAGGGACTGGATCTCCAGCCACATTTCTACACGGATACCCTGCCACAAGATCAATCCCCCATTTGTTTTTTATTTCTTCGACGCTGCTCATCAATAATGCGCCGAGAGGCATAAAACCCGAAACATATTTTTTCCCAAGCTCATGAACTCTATTGACAGTATCATCATTTGGTGGCCCCCAAATGAAAATATTTATTGACAATCTATTTATCACATCAGTCGAAGGAAGATTCTCTGTGCCTAGGAAACCGTAAATATTATTCTTTTTAAGCCAATCTTTTTCCTGAGAAAAAAATGAATTGACTCCTATTATCAGCATAAGGCATAACCCTATTAATATTTTGCAAATCAATAGTTTCTTTTTTTTCATCTCATGCCCCCATTTTTTTATTTAATTTTTTTATGATGGCAAAAAATTTTTTTAATGAAAAAAATCTATTAAGCTTTGAAAAAAAGCTTAATTCTTTGACAAAAAGAGTCATCCTTCTCTTAAATTATCAAAAATCTTCTGCTTTTCTATCATAAAATATACAGAAAGTCAATAAAATTTATAAAATTAATGTATTATTACTTTCTGGGTGAATTTAAACTTTAACTTGACTGGTAAAATAACTCGAAATATAAAAGAAAGAGTAAGGTTTTTTAAAATGCTTCACAGAATATTCCACTTTAAAGGAAAACTAAATGAAAATCTTGGCAATTGATACAACAACCTTTTCAGGCTCTATTGCTTTATTGGAAGACACAAAATTGATAGGCGAAGTAAACATAGATTCAATTATAACCCATTCACGTCGCTTAGTTCCTTCAATCCAGTTCTTGCTCCAAACAAATAATCTATCTATAAAAGATATTGATGGATACGCTTTATGTATAGGCCCTGGTTCTTTTACTGGAATTAGAATCGGATTGGCTACTATAAAAGCCCTATCCTTTGCTTCTTCAAAACCTGTTGCACCTGTGTCTTCCTTAAAAGCACTAGCTTTCAAATTGAGAGGGAGAAAGGGAAGATTAATATGTCCGATTTTAGATGCGAAAAAAGGCGAAATCTACTCAGCCCTATTTGAATCATCCGGTTTTTCTGTGAAAGAAGTAATTCAGCAGAATGCTTATAATCCTGATAAGTTCTTCTCCTCTCTTCCTCAGAGAAGAATCATATATTTTTTAGGGAATGGGCTTGAAATTTATTATTCTAAAATTAGAGATTACTTCAAAGACAGAGCAAAGCTAACTTTTAGAAGCAGTTTCATTGGTCATGAAGTCGGATTGTTAGGATATGAAATTCTAAAAAATAGAAAGGGAGTTTTATATAATGAATTGAATCCCCTTTATCTTCGTCTCTCAGATGCAGAAATTAAAAGACAGAAGAATGAAAATAAATAATTTTAATTTTATCTCTCTTAGAAAAATGAGAGAAGAAGATGTAGACGAAGTAGTGGAAATAGAAAAATTATCTTTTTCCACTCCATGGAGCAGATTCGCCTTTCTCAGCGAAATATATAATCAACCTATATCTTCTCCTTTTATAATCGAAGATAGCAGAGATAATAGAATAATTGGATATGTAATTTACTGGGTAATAGGAGACGAAGCTCATATTAATAATATTGCCCTTCATCCAGAGTATAGAGGGAAAGGAATAGGTGAATTTGTTTTAAGAAAAATTATAGAATTGATAAAAAAAGCCGGTGCAAAATCTGTGAGCCTCGAAGTAAGACCTTCAAATATACCTGCAAGGAAGTTATATCGAAAACTTGGGTTTCAACTCAAAGCAATAAGAAAGGATTATTATATCAATCCTAAAGAAGACGCATTGATTTTAGTAAAAAATTTAATAAATAACCTCAAGAAGACATAATCCATGAGGAGGAGCAGTAGGAACAGTGATTGAATTATCTTTATTTTCAAAAATATCCAGAATAGTATCAGGTTCTATTTTTCCTTTACCAACTTCTATCAAAATTCCAACAATTTTTCTAACCATATATCTGACGAAGCTATTTGCTTTTATTTTGTAAACAATTTCATCATCTCGTTTGAATATTTCTGAATAATATACTTCCCTTACATTGTTTTTCTTATCCGAGGAGGAAAATCTTGTAAAATCTTTTTCTCCTACAAAATGCTTTGAAGCTTCCCTCATTTTCTCAAAATCAAGGGGATACGGATAATGCAAAACATAACGCACGAGAAAAGGACTTATTATTTTTGAATTTAATATTCGATATTCATATATTTTTGCTTTAGCTTTTCTGCGAGCATGAAAGTCAAGAGGAACTTTTTCAAGATTAATAATTCTGATATCCCTGGGTAAAACCGCATTTAATGCCCGATAAAGTTCTTCTTCTGTTAAATTAATATTTGCCCAGAAATTAGCAACCTGTCCTTTTGCATGAACTCCAGCATCTGTCCTTCCGGCACCAACTATCTTTATTTTTTGCTCTGTAATCTTTTCAAGTGCATTCTGAATGGTGCCCTGGACTGTTTTTATGCCAGGTTGAAATTGCCAGCCATGATATCCCACTCCATCATATGCAACTATAATTTTGTAGTTATCCATTTTTAATTATTTACTTCCAGAATCCTATACTTTTTCCAGCGCTTGCTTTAAATCATCAATTATATCTTCAAAATTTTCTATGCCAATAGAAATTCTTACAAGTCCTTCTGGAATTCCAAATTTTTCTAATTCCTCTTTTGAATATGCCCGATGAGATGTGGTTGCAGGATGCTCTATTAAACTATCTGTGTCTCCTAAACTTACAGCAAGGGTTATAAGTTTGACAGAATTTTGTAAAATTTCTCCTGCCCTTTTGCCTCCTTTTAATTCAAAAGAGACCATGCCACCAAAATTTTTCATCTGTTTTCTAGCTAACTCATGCTGAGGATGAGAAGGCAAACCAGGATAATAAACCTTACTAACTTTAGGATGAGCCTCAAGAAATTGTGCAACCTTTAATGCATTGAAACAGTGTCTTTCCATCCTGATAGCAAGTGTTTTAAGGCCTCTTATGAGAAGCCATGCAACAAAAGGACCTATTGTAGCACCTATATCTTTCAAAATATTTTTAGCTTCTTTTATAAATTCTTTTGAACCAATAATAATTCCTCCTATAGCATCTCCATGCCCTCCTATGTATTTTGTTGCACTATGAATTACGCTATCAGCTCCGAGTTCAAGGGGTCTCTGCAAATAGGGAGTCGCGAAAGTATTATCAACGCAGAGATGAATATTCTTCTTTCGAGCAATTTCAGCCACTCCTTTTATATCAATTACTTGTAAAGTTGGATTTGATGGAGTCTCAATAAAGATTAGCTTTGTTTTACTATCTATTGCCTTTTCTATTTGTTCTAAATCTGTACACCTAACAAATCTAACTTCAATTCCAAGGCGAGGCATTAAGTTCTTAAAAAGAGCATATGTTCCTCCATATAATGTATCCTGACAAACTATGTTTTCTCCTGCTTCCACAAGTGTAAGGACTAATGTTGAAATTGCAGCCATGCCAGAAGCTGCGATAAGCGCAGATTCTCCTCCTTCTAAACATGCCATTTTCTCCTCAAGAACAGATATTGTTGGATTTCCTAAGCGAGTGTAAATGTATGCTTCTTTTTTCCCTTCAAAAGCATCAGCCAGATCCTTAGCTTTTTCAAAGGAAAATGTAGAAGTTTGATAGATTGGAAAAGAAACAGCTCCGGCTAAAAGATCTTTAAAATGGGTCCCATGGACGCATAATGTTTCAAATTTGAATTTTTTATAATTCGAACACCCCATTTATAATTCCTCCGATTTTGTTTTTATAATCTCAAAAGCTAATTTAATAGCCTCTTCAGGATTATTTGCTTTTATTATACCTTCAATATCCCAGGTATTGAGACCAATTATTTTTTTCTTGTATATAAGAGAATAAGCAATCTCTGTCAGTGTTCCATACTGACCATCTATAGCTATAACAACATGGGAATTTAAAATAACCATCAAGTTCCTCATATAACCAATACCACTGGCTATTGGAATATCAATATATGGGTTTGCTTCATTAATCTCATTCCCAGGGAGAATACCAATGGTTATTCCCCCATTTTCTTTTGCACCCTTCGAAGCTGCTTCCATAACCCCTCCTAGCCCTCCGCAAACTAGGATTGCATTTTTTTCAGCAATAAGTTTTCCCACTTCATATGCCAGATTCCATGTCTTAGAATCTATTTCTCTCCCACCACCAATTACACCAATTCTAATTAAATCTCTAAAGTTTTTCATTTTTGAAGTTCAGGGAAATAATATTAGTCAAATTTAATTAATATCATAGGCAAAATTTATTTTCAAATTAAATTACTATTCTTGGGATTAATGGATTTATTCTTGTTACTATCTCATAATTTATAGTACCACAAAGGGACGCAAGATACTCTGCGGATATTATTTCATTCCCCTGTTCCCCAAGTAGAACAACCTCATCTTCTAATTTTACCCCGGGAATATCAGTTATATCCACTGTAATCATATTCATAGCAACTCTTCCCCTCACAGGTGCTCTCTTTCCTTTGATTAAAACATAAGAGAAATTGGATAATTTTCTATCATATCCATCATAGTAACCGATTGGAAGAACAGCTAATTTGGTTGGACGAGTAGTTTTATATGTGCAACCATATCCAATAAATGATCCTTCTGGAACATTCTTTATTTGGGCAATTCTTGTTTTCCAAGTGAGAATAGGTTTTAAGCTCACTGGTTGTCTGCCACGTAGTAGGCAGGAAAGATAAGTTTCCTTTGAAGGCCAGAGTCCATATATACCGATTCCAACCCTTACCATGTCAAAATAAGTTTCCGGAAAAAGTATTGTTGCTGCTGTACAGGCTGTATGTTTTACAGGAATAAAAATCCCCTTCCTTTTAAGCAGCTCAATACAGAAATTAAACATATTTAATTGCTTCTGAGCATAAGAATGATCGGTTGTGTCCTCAATATTTGCAAAATGGGTTGATAGCCCTTCGATTGAAAGATAGGGATACTTCTTAATAAATTTTATAAACGGTATTAGCTCTTCCTTATTTATTCCCTGGCGATGTGTCCCTGTCTCTACCTTTATATGAAGATATGCTTTTTTCTTAATTTTCGAAGTTATTTCTCCAAGCTTCTCTATTGTTTCCTTATTATATACAGTGAGCCGGAATTCATTTTCAACAGCTTCTGGTAAATCTACAAGTCCGACATATCCAAGAATCAAAATAGGGAGGCTGATGCCATTTCTTTTAATAATTAATGCTTCTTCCAATGAATTTACGCCAAGCCAATCCACTCCACAATTTTCTGCAAGACGAGAGATTTCTATAATTCCATGACCATATGCATTTGCTTTTACTACAATTAGTAATTTCTTGGTAGCACCAATTAAATTTCTAAATTGATTTAAATTATGTTTGAATGCACTCGAATTTATCTCAATCCACTGCAAAAATTTCTTTCTCACTTTAGAGATTATTAAGACCTGAGTTTTTTTAAGTCAATAAGTTTGCCTAATGCCTTCTCTGATTTCACGATTGTATCCTGTCTCTCAACCCCAGTGGAAATTATGATTATCTCAGCTTCAATTAATTCTTCAATCGCTTTAATATACTCTCTCGCTAATTTTGGTAAGGAATCAAAATCAGTTATTCCCTTTGTTTTTTCTTTCCAGCCCTTAAATTTTTTATAAACAGGCTCAACTTTATCCAAAACCCAATCCTCTGTTGGAAAAGTTTTCAAAGTTTCACCTTTATATTTATATTCAATGCAAATTTTAATTTCGTCTAAATCATCTAAGACATCAATTTTTGTTAATGCGATATTTTTAATTCCATTAATTTTTAGTGCATATTTTACTGCTACAGCATCAAACCAGCCACATCTTCTTGGTCTACCAGTTGTTGCTCCAAACTCATTTCCATCCTTTCTAAGAACCTCTCCTCTCCAGTCAAAAATTTCAGTTGGAAAGGGTCCCATCCCAACTCTTGTTGTATATGCCTTGGTGATTCCCAAGATACCATGAATTTTGTCCGGGCTGATACCAAGACCAGAGCAAACACCACCTGGAGTAGGGTTTGAAGAAGTTACATAAGGATATGTGCCGTGATCAATGTCAAGCAAAGTCCCCTGAGCTCCTTCAAAAAGAACTGATTTTCCTTCATCTATTTTCTCATTCAAGACGAATGCTGTATCCTTTATGTATTTTTCCATTTTTTTGGAGTAAGTTTTATATTCTTCATAGACTTTTTCTGGATTTAATGGAGATTTATTATACAGACTAAGAATTTTATTCTTCTCCTCAACATTTCGAAAAATCTTTTCTCTTAATACATCAAGATTGAGTAAATCCGCTACTCTTATACCTATTCTTGCCGCTTTATCCTCATAGGCAGGTCCTATTCCTCTACAAGTGGTTCCTATTTTCTTATTACCTTTTTTCTCCTCAAGAGTTTTCTCTACTAACAGATGATAAGGCAAAATCAAATGCGCACCTTTACTAACAATAAGATTATCATCAATTTGCACACCGAATTTTTTCAGCTCATCAATTTCATTAAAAAAAGCTTTGGGATCAATTACAACCCCATTTCCAATTATGCAGAGTTTCTCGGGATGTAAGATGCCAGAAGGAATTGTGTGAAGAACTATTTTCTTGCCTTTTACAAAAACAGTATGACCTGCATTATGACCACCCTGGTAACGGGCTACAATATCAAACGCGGTGGTGAGAAGGTCTACAATTTTCCCTTTTCCTTCATCTCCCCATTGAGTTCCTACAATTAGTAGATTCGGCATTTTACAATAAAACTATTATTTAAATTTTGGAAACGAATTTTAACAGAATAATATTTATTTAGCAAGAAAATCAATTTTATTTTCTCTTCTTTGGTGCAACAGATAAAATTCTTTTAATAAGGTTTTCATCTTTTGGAAATTGCCCCACCTCTGGTAGCCTTGGAAAAAGGATAACCCAGTTATAATCCATGGAAAAAACCTTTTTAAAAAGGGGAAGACTCTCTTCCACTTTCCCAGAAGCTGCAAGGGCAACAGCTGGCCAGAAAATCATTTCAGGATTTTCAGGATATAATTCCATTGCTTTTTTATATTCTTCCAGTGCTTTTTTCACCTTCTTTTCTGCAAGATATTCATCTCCCCTATTCATATGATTATAAGCCTTTGCAAGTTTTATGAGTCTTTTAAGTTCTGCTAAAGGATTGGAGTGGTCTTCGACTCGAAGGTCATAAATTCTATCTTTCCACCATACACCTGAACTTTTTCCCCTTACAACTATTATTGCAGCTGATTGTTTTCCTCGAATGTCACCCCCCTCTCTTTCCGCAGCTTCAAGAGCAGCCATTAATCTATCCACAAGCTCACCACCTGCATTTTCAAAAGCCACTGCCATTGCTTTCCATACAGTATTTTTGAGCATAAGATTTGCTTGGCACGAATAATTCTTTCCTATATAATGTCCGGCCTCTGGTATACAATTCTTTCCTGTATGTACAGCCACTCTTCCTTTAAAATCTATCATTGCAACCTGACGAACTGATTTGTTTTTATCTGCCTTAAGAAGAGCCTGGAGAGCCTGCTCTGCACTTTTTCCAGCCTTCATGAGTTCTAAACCCAAAGGCCCATATGAAATATCAACGAATGATTGAGTGGCAACTGCTCCCACTTCTGCCTCAACCCATGGCACTATAGAGCCAACAGAAAACCAGTGAGATTGAACCGCTACTCCAAGCTGTCCAGTTTCTGGGTCATAAGCTACAATTGAATAGGTTGGGACAGGTCTTATATCATTGGAATAGGAAAATGAACCTATAAATACGATAAACAAAAAAATAAAAGATATCTTTCTCATTGATTTTTCTCCTTCTAGAAATATTATCAAATAAGAAAGAAGGCATCAATATAAGGGAAAATTTTAAAAATAAACTTGTTGTATATTTTTGGGCAGAGATATTGCCTGCAATTTCTTATTATGTTATAAAGAAAGGTAAACATGGGATTTATTTTAGGAGTAATACAGATATTTGTTCTTCTATTTGCTATAACTATTCACGAAGCTGCGCATGGATGGACCGCGTATAAACTTGGGGATCCCACCGCCTATTTACAGGGAAGGGTAACCCTTAATCCTATTGCTCACATTGATCCATTTGGAACAGTTTTACTTCCCCTTATTTTAGTCGCATTTGGAGCCCCTGCCTTTGGCTGGGCAAAACCAGTTATGGTTAATCCTTACAATCTCAGAAACCCAAAAAGGGATAACCTCTGGATTTCAGCTGCAGGTCCTTTTTCCAATTTAGTGGTTGCATTTTTTTGCCTGCTATTTTTAATCTTTTTGAAATCCATAAGCTCAAACACTGAATATTTTCTTAAAAACCTGCTTACTGGAAGCATAGTCTTTGGAGCAGGATTCCGTCCCATGGAAGGCTTAGCTCTCATTCTTTTCTATGGAATCTTGATAAATACATATTTAGCAATTTTTAATCTAATTCCAGTTCCTCCCTTAGATGGAAGCGGAGTTCTAATGGGTTTTCTTTCAGATGAAGCAGCACAGAAATATGAAAAAATAAGACCGTATGGTTTTATTATAATCTTAGCTTTAATTTATCTCGGTTTACTCTCATTGATTATTAGACCTATTTTGTTTATTATTTACTCCATAATATTAATCTCTTAACTAAATTCAAGGGGTAAAAATGAAAAAAATAGTTTTAAGCGGAATGAGACCAACAGGAGCTCTGCATCTCGGTCATATAGCAGGAGCTCTGCGTAACTGGATTAAATTACAGGATAAATACGAGTGTTATTACTCAATTGTATCTTGGCATGCATTGAGTTCAGAGTATAAAAATTCAAAGGTAATAAAAAATTATATATTTGAGCTTGCAGTGGATTGGCTTAGTGCAGGTCTTGACCCTGAAAAGAGTGTTATTTTCCTTCAATCAGAGGTAAAGGAGCATGCTGAATTACATTTATTATTATCCATGATTATTCCTCTTCCATGGCTTGAGAGAGTCCCTACCTTCAAAGAAATGCAAAAACAGTTGCCGGATAAGGAACTAAATACTTATGGTTTTTTAGGTTATCCAGTATTGCAGACAGCAGATATTATCATCTACAAGGCAAATTATGTGCCAGTTGGTGAGGATCAGGTTTACCACATTGAACTGGCAAGAGAGATTGTCAGAAGATTTAATCGATTTTTTGGAAAAGTTTTTCCAGAGCCAGAAGTTCTTTTAACAGAAGTCCCGAGATTGGCTGGAACTGACGGAAGGAAAATGAGTAAATCCTATAATAATGCTATTTATATAGGTGACCCTCCATCAGTCATTGAGGAGAAGATTAAACCAATGGTAACTGACACAAGAAGGAAGAGAAGAAGTGATCCAGGAGAACCGAATGACTGCCCTGTCTTTACTCTCCACAAAGCCTTTACTCCTGAGGAAAAAATAAATGAGCTTGCCCAAGCCTGCAGAAAAGCCTCAATCGGATGTCTTGACTGTAAAAAGGTCATTATAGATGAATTAATAGAGGAATTTGCTCCTTTGAGAGAGAAAAGGAATGAACTCCTCAAGAACCCAAAAATTGTATGGGATATTTTAGAAGAAGGAAATAAGAAGGCCCGAAAAAAAGCACAGCAAACCATGGAAGAGGTTCGTAAAGCCATAGGTTTTTAATATGGAATACACTGGTTATCATGTAAAACTTGATTTTTTTGAAGGACCTTTGGAACTTCTCTTATTTTTAATCAGGAAGAATAAAATTGATATATACGATATACCAATTTCCCGTATCACTCGTGAATATTTGGAATATCTGGATAAAAAGGATAAAATCAATCTTGATTACGAAGCAGACTTCCTTTTGATTGCTGCAACATTAATCTACATAAAATCTCAAATGCTTCTTCCAAGAAGAAAAGAAGATTATTTAGAGGAAGACCCGAGACAGGATTTGGTGGACAGACTAGTGGAGTACGAAAAAATCAGGAATATATCATATTATCTATCTAAAAGAGAAGAAGAACAAACAAAACAATGGCAAAGACAAATTGCAAAGAATAACAATGTTGAATACTTGTTGCAGGAAACATCACTTTATGACTTAGCCCTCGCATTTTACTCTGTTCTGAAAAGAAAGGAAAGACAGGAAATTAAAGTAATTGAGGGAAGAAAGTTTTCAGTCGAGGATAAAATTAAAGAAATAATGTCCTATCTAAGAACACACAAATATTTAGACTTTCTTGAATATTTCAATAAACAAAGAACTCTTGAAGAAGCATTAATTGCATTTTTTAGTTTACTAGAACTTCTAAGGTTAAGAAAGGTTATTGCCCTGCAAAAAGGAATTTTTCAGAAAATTGAGGTTTGGCCATATAGCTATTTTAAAAAATTGAAAGGAGTCGCCAATTAGAGATATACTTGAAGCATTATTATTTGTATCCTCTGAGCCTTTAAATGTGGATAAAATTGCGGATATTTTGAAAGATTTTCCAAAAGAAAAAATCCTGAAAGAAATTGAGAATTTAATGAATCATTATAAAAATAATGAACATGGCATTCAATTGATTAAAGTTGGAGGTGGATATCTTTTCACGACAAAGCCCGAGCATGATAAATTCATAAGACAACTGCTAATTAACAGGAAACAAATTCGCCTTTCTCGAGCAGCTATTGAAACCTTAGCTGTGATAGCCTATTATCAGCCTGTCACCCTTTCTGAAATCAATTCTCTAAGAGGAGTTGATTCCACATATACTCTTCGAACTTTATTAAGACATAAACTGGTTAAAATAATTGGAAGAAAAAATGTTCCAGGTCGCCCACTACTTTATAGAACAACCAAAAAATTCCTAATTCATTTTGGGCTCAATAGTCTGAATGATTTACCCTCAATTGAAGAACTGGAGAAAATAATAGAGGAAAAACATTCCTCTTTTTAATAGAAATTTAAATTGAGAGGTTGGATTAATGAAAGAATTAATTCCGTTTCATATTTCTCAAATAGAACCTTATGTTCCAGGGTTACCAATTGAGGAAATTAAAAGAAAATACGGATTAAAGAAAGTTGTTAAATTGGCTTCAAATGAAAATCCTCTCGGACCATCCAGACTGGCAGTGGAAGCAATCAGAAAAAGTTTGGACTCTATTAATCGCTATCCTATTGACGATGGCTATTATCTAAAGAAGGCTCTCTCTGAAAAACTGGATTTTCCAATGGAGCAGATAATACTCGGTGGAGGTTCAACGGACTTAATTAAAATGATTGCTCGTGCTTTCCTTGACAGAGATGATAAAGCAATTATTTCTGAGACAAGTTTTCTCATGTATCGTTTGGCAATATGTGAGGTGAATGGAAAAGAAGCCATTATTAAAGTTCCCTTAAAGAATTACACCTATGACTTAGAAAGCTTCCTGAATTCTCTTACACCTGAGGTCAAACTTATATTCATAGCTAACCCAAATAATCCAACCGGCACTATGATAAGAAAAAAAGAACTCGATGAGTTCATAAGTAAAATCCCTGATAATATTATTATTGTGCTTGATGAGGCTTATAAAGAATACATTACAGACCCAGATTTTCCTGATGGGACAAATTACATTAAGAAGGGAAAAAAAGTAATTGTTCTTAGAACCTTTTCTAAAATTTATGGTCTGGCTGGATTAAGGGTCGGCTATGGAATTTCTTCAGAGGAAATAATAGATGGTCTTAAAAGAACCAAAACACCATTCAATCTACCGAGAGTTTCTCATGATGGAGCATTAGGTGCCCTCGAAGATGAGGAACATGTTAAGAAAAGTCTGAAATTAAATACACAACAAAGAGAATTTCTCTCTAAAGAATTAAAGAAATTAGGCTTAGAAGTTATTCCCTCAGTTACAAATTTTATAATGGTCAAATCTCCAAAACCAGCAAAGGAATTCGCATTTGAATTAATGAAAAAGGGAGTCATTGTCAGACCCCTTGATGCTTTTGAGGCTCCAGAACATATAAGAATAACTGTTGGAACCGAGGAAGATAATCTATTCTTGCTGGAGAAATTAAAAGAAATTCTTTAAATTTTTAAGATAGAAGAAATTACATTATTGTTGAAAGCTTCTTAAAATTTGGCTATTAATTTTATTTAAATACTTGCAGTCATTTATATTGTGTTATAAATTCAAACATTTAAAAGCTCATTTTACTAAAATCAATTGACTGTTTTGACAAAAATATTTTTTTTGATATAATAATTACCTGACGCGGGGTGGAGCAGCCAGGTAGCTCGTCGGGCTCATAACCCGGAGGTCGTCGGTTCAAATCCGACCCCCGCTACCATTTTTTTATTTATAGAAATTTCCAATCTTTCATTGCAAAGAACTCACCTTCAAATATTTCCCTTTACCCTCAATTAAAATCTTACCTTCCAGTTTTATTTTCTCCCTGAGTAGCTTATGGATAAGAATCCTTCCTTGTTTATCTATTTTCCCCACAAGCCCGAAAAAAGCAGTCCTTTCCATGACCTTCTGTATAATCCTGTTTTCCTTATATTGTTCTCTCATCTTCTTTTCAATCAATTCCCATTCGCTCAAGGGATAAATCCGAACATCTCTTACATCCACGGTCGTAATAAAAACCTCGTTTCCATATTTTACCTCGATAATCCTCTGAAGCGCCTTTGGAATTCTTACCCTTCCCCACTTATCCATCACGGATATGAATTTACCCCTCAACATGATTCTTTAGATAAGATATTTTCCCCTTACCTTTTGTCAACTTTCCAGGATGCGTTCCAGCCGTCTGCTCCGATACCGACTTCTTTTTTGTATGAAGGAAGTGAAACGAAGAAGCGGAAGCTCTCGAGTTTCAAAATTTTTAAAAATAATAAAATTTCTTTAAAGAAAAATTGGAAAAAATAATTTTACTTGTTTATATTTAATTGGTTTCATATAATACTTTATGAATACCAAAGTAGTGGAATGGGTGGATACACTAAATTTAGAATTGAGTCTTTTAAAAAGAGAGATTGAATTCTCTTTTTGGTATTTTCTTTTCGAGTTCATTTAGAAGTGTTCTTACAGTTTGGGCTTCCGGTGCATTAGGTGCTAACTTTAAGAATTTTTTAAAATTCTCAATACTTTTTTCTATATTTCCTTTCCTCAAATATAAAAGACCAAATTGATAATAAGTATTAGGTAAAGTAGGTTCAAGTTCTTTTGCTTTTAATAATGATTCAATAGCTAAATCATCCTTTTCTACACTGGAATAAAGAGCTCCTAAATTAACATATAGTTTTGCATTATTAGGGTTTATATTAATAGCCTTTTTATAAATTTCTATTGCTTTTTCCTCATTCTTTTTATTGACATATGCATGAGCAAGAGCAAAATATGCTTCTAAAAATTCGGGTTTTAATTCAATAGCCTTATCTATATTTACAATTGCATTATCAATATCTCCCTTATATAAATAGGCTAATCCTAAATTGTAATAACATTCAGCTAAATCTGGTCTATCTTTAAGAACCATTTTAAATAATTCAATTGCCTTATCATATTCCTTTTGTCTATAAAATTGAATGCCCTTGATAAAATTATTTCGTGCATTTTCAAACGAAATTTTCTTTTCCACAATAATATCCATCCTCAATTCTTCTCCTGCTTTAATTCGAATTTCCTTTTTAAGTGTATGGTATCCTTCTATCTCTACCGTAAGTAAGTATCTTCCTGGGTCTATTCCTCTTCTAAAAAATTTTCCTTTTTTATTGCTTTTAAAACTGATACTTATATTTCTTGCGATTAAAGTAAGAGTAATTTTGGCATTTGGAACAGGATTTCCTTCTTCATCTTTTACTGTACCTCTAAATTTTGCATCTTGAGCTTTTAATAGAAAATTACTCAAAAAGAAAAAGATTAATATACTTCCTATCGTTAAAATTTTTTTTAAATTCATTTGAATTTTTAATTAAAAGGGAAGGGGTCTAAAAATTCCCCCTCCCCATATTATTTTGATTCAGAATCTCAGTCTTAACCCAAGCTGAACTCTTCTGGGCGGCCAGATATCACTATAAACCCATTGCTGTCCTGCTACTAAGGAGTAATCCATCATTCCATATGGTGTTGCTCTATTTAAAAGATTAAATGCTTCAAAACGAGCATGCAAGTGTATTTTTTCTGTGATTTTAAATCTTTTCTCAATACTTAAATCAAGTAAATAGGAATCCGGCAATCTATGGTTATTGTCGCCTCTCTTTTCTACTGGAACATTTGCACTTCCCTGATTTAATCCATATATGGTTGCTGTGCGACAATATGGTGTCCCATCTTGTATTTGAAAATTTACACTCGCAATTATACCATAAGGAAAGATGTAAGTTCCAAGAATTTTTATACTGTAACGTCTATCTCCAGGAAGAGGACCTTCCAAATTAAGAAAATTATTTGGATCCCTTGAAGCTGCATTATTCCACAAAATATTTTCGCTAAAAATCTGTCGTGTCACTCCTCGAGGATTTAACCCCCACATTTTAGAGAAGGTGAAAGAAGCTGAAAGTTGCCACTTATTAGACATCCGCTTATTGAAAACAATAGAAAACATGCGAAATCGAGCATAGAATCTATCAGGATTTGAAATAATAATCTCCGGATAGTCGGCTTTTAAATTATATACTTGTATTGGCTCGCCAGTGTATGGATCTGAAACTGTTATTAGCTCATAGTAATCATCCCATGTGCCTACAGCGGGTTTAAATCCTATCATATCCCTTGTCCATTTTTCTAAATAAGTAATACTTAATCCAAAGTTAGGCAAGATTTCACGATCAATACCAATTGAGAATTGATCAGAATATGGATTTTTCAAATTTGGATCCACGGTAATTAATTCAGGTTTGTAAGAAGTTATCAATTCCCATTTTACTCCATTCCACCAATACATATACCAAACAGGAGAAGTAGGAGATGGCAACATCCAATTGCCGTAAATCATTTGATCATAATATCGTCCCACATTAACTCTTAAGAGCGTTTTCCCATCTGGAGTTAGTTTAAAAGCTAATCCAAGTCTAGGTGAAAATACACTCCACTTTACAAGGTCTGGTCTACCAGGAACAATTTCGCCTGTTTCGATCCAATCGTATGTGTTAGGATCGACATCAATAACTGGTTGATCTGGAATCCAGCCAACATTACGGTCATATCTTAATCCTATATTAAAAGTTAAACGGTCGCTTACGGTCCATGTATCATCTAAAAAGATTCCAATTTGTTCATTTGCTGCACCATAATGGTAAGGAGCCATTTCATATTTATATCTATATAAATAAGGCACGCCTTGATAGTAATAGGTGTAATCTACATAGACAACTCCTGCACTATACCCTCCTTTTGTATCTGAACGACCTCTTGCATATTGAACTCCTATTTTGAAATCATGATCTCCTGCAAGAAAATCTTCGGCAAAATGGGACAAAGAAGCATTAACCCCATGTTTAAAAGGCTCAAAATAGAAAATCCACCATGGTCCACCAGAAATAACTCCTGTATTTGCATTATAATAGGTTGGGCCTCTATAATAGTTATAAGGATAGCCCTCAACTTCTACTAGAGATTCATAATAATCATAGCCACCCGAATAATTATATTTCAATTCAAATAAAGTCCTATCGGTTAGAACAGCAGTGAGTGTTAAGCTTCCCGTTGGTAAACCTCCTCTTTCCGAGCAAACTGCCTCACGATTTCCATATTCAGGAGTAAATGCATTAGGAAGATCAAACCATTCATAATTAAAGAAACCACTCAACTTGATATTTTTAGTAAGCTGCACAGTTGTCTTAAAAAATATTTGGGTATCGTCGAATTTTGAAAAATATTTTGGATCTGTTCCAGGAGGAGTTGAAGCATCAACTTGTTTCCAGAAGGATAAGAAAAACCACATTTTATCTCTAATTATAGGTCCACCTAATTGAAAACTTACATCATAAAACTGTTCTCTATGATATGGAAATTTTTCCTCCGAGGTGATATAACCTGCTTCAAGAAGATCCTGAAGATAATCTTTTGAATTATCTGCTGTAAGGTCATCATGCTGAAATAGAAACCCTGCTCCACCACTAAATTTATTTCCACCTGATTTTGTTACAACATTTATTGTAACGCCCATAAAATTACCATATTCTGCTTTACTCCCAATTCCTATAATTTGAAGCTCTTCAATTACATCTGGATTCAGCCATGCCCATGCAGCTCCATAATCAGGAGATGTAGTATCAACACCGTCAAATAAATAAACATTCGATTCAGAACTTGTACCATAAGCGACTGTTCGAGTAGAGTCTGTTGTTCCATAATGAGACCAAAGTCCTGGTGTTGAATTTACTAAATCAAAGAAGCACATTCTTAACAATGGTAAATTTTCCATCACTTCAGATTCCCATGTTGTAGATACTCCAGATTTTGTTACATCTACAACTGGTGTTTCTGCAACCACTGTAACTTTTTCCTTTATTACAGCAGTCTTTAGAACAATATCTAAACTAACTGTAGTGTCTACTTTAACATCAATTCCCTTTTGGGTTAAAGTCTGAAAACCTTCAAGGGAAAATGTAAGTTCATAAATTCCAGGAGGTAAATTTGGAAAGAAAAATATCCCCTTTTTACTCGTTGTTGTTGTCCTCGGACCTCCTATTAGGGCAGGACCTCTAACCTCTACAGTTACTCCGGGTAGAACTTCACCTTCTTCGTCCTTAACAACTCCTTTTATAGAACCAGTGAGAATCTGTCCCGGCAAGTAAAATGAAATTCCCATAATTAAAAAAATAACTAACGATAAAATAAATTTTTGTTTCATCTACCCCCTCCTACCCTAGTTTCTCCTCACGTCTAATATATATAAGAAATAATTTGAAGTCAAGTATATATAGGCGGAAATGAAGAAATTTATTTGATTAAATTTTTCTTTAGCTGTTTTGCTAAGTCCACATGATTTTTGGATTCTTCATATTTTCCCATTCTATTGTAAATATCAGCAAGAACAAAATGAGCTAATATGGTTGTTTTTAAGTCAGGTTTTAATTTAAGGCCTTTAATAACTAATTTTTCTGCCTTAGTTAAATTTTCACCTAAATCCATGTACATTTTAGCTAAAAATATGTAAGCTTTGGGAAAATCGTTTTTCTTTTCAATACAACTTTCAAATTCTTTTATTGCTATATTAATTTTTCCTAATTTCATATAGAGCAGTCCTAAATTAAAATCTGGTCGATAATTAAAAGGACACGTTTCCTGTTCTTTTCGATATTCATAAATAGCCTGTTCATATTCTCCTTTTGCTTCATGAATTAGAGCTAAATTAAAATGAGCATTAAGTAAAGGACTTTGTAATCTTAGCGCAGTTCTAATTGCTTTTTCAGCTTTATCATACATTTGTTTTTTTATATAACAAGCACCTAATTTATTATGAAAAATGGGAGACTCGGGATCAAGCTCCAGTCCTTTCTTTAAGTATTCAATTGCTTTATCAATTTCCCCCTTTTCATAAAAGATATCTCCCAAGTGCATATAGGGCTTCTTATCCTTAGGATCAAACTCAATTAATTGTTTAAAACCTCCTATTGCTTCTTCATATTTTTTAATAGTCTTATAGGTTAATGCTAACCCCCAAATAGCCTCATAGTAATTGGGGTCTACCCTAAGAGCTTTTTTATACTCTTCAATCGCTTCGTTATATTTTTTCTGTCTAAAATAAATATTTCCAAGTGTGTAATAGGCTTCAAGAACATTTTTATCCTTCTTTAAAACCTCTTTAATTTTTTTCTCAGCTTGACTAAATTTTTCTTCTGTGACTAAAAATTGAGCAAGTTTTATTTCATTGTAAAGATCAATTTTGTCTTTTGGGTCGGCTAGTTTCCCTTTCTCCTTTTTAAGAGGAGCATGAAAAGCTCCTAAGTATCCTAAGGCTTGAAGTTTTATCAAAGAATCGCTGTCTATTTTCCTTGGCCCTATTTCTTCTATCTTTGGAGAAGAATATTTTTCAATTAAATTAGCTAGTTCTTTTTTCATTTTCTTTAAAATAGATTTTTTCTTATAAAACAAATTGATGGTTTCACGGGGATCACTCAGAAGGTCATAAAGTTCAGGTTTTGGAGCTTTAATAAACTTATATCGATTTGTACGAAGTGATTTTAACTCACTCCAGCCATAATGATATCTTGGCCAATAGGTTTCACTATAAGCAAGAAGAGTCTTTTTTCTTCCTTTATTTAATATAAACGATAATAAACTTTCACCTTGAACATTTCTGGGAATATTTATGTCTATAAGATTTAAAATAGTAGGCATAATATCTATACTTCGAATTTGATTTATAATCCTCTTTCCTGAAAATTTACTTTCCGGGAATCTTATAATTAGAGGAACTTTTAGAACGGCATCATAAATAAAAAAACCATGAGCGCTTTCTCTATGTTCTCCTAAGCTTTCTCCATGGTCAGAAGTAAATACAATAAGAGTTTTATCTAATATTTTTTTCTTCTTTAAATAATCATAAAATTCACCAATTAATTTATCAACGAAAGCAATTTCACCATCATATAATCCGTATCTTCTCCCTTTGAAATAAGTTTTATAAGGCTCAGGAGGGTCATAAGGTGTATGAGGGTCGTAGAAATGAATCCAAGCAAAAAATTTTCTCTCAAGATTTTTGTCAAGCCATTCATAAAATACAGAAAGCACCTCATTTCCTCTTCTTTGCACAGCATCCAAGCTAATTGTTTTATACTTAGCAAGATCGAAATTGTCGTAATAATAATCAAAGCCTTGGTCAAGACCCCATCGAGAGTCAAGAACAAAAGCACCAATAAAAGCTCCTGTTGTATATCCTCTATTCTTCAGAATTTCTGCTAAAGTAATCTGATTTTCTTCCAAATAAAAACTTCCATTATCTCGGACTCCATGGAAAAGGGGATAAGTGCCAGTGAAAATTGAGCAATGAGAAGGAAAAGTGAGCGGCGTTTGACATATTACATTTTCAAATAATACGCCTTCATATGCAAGACGATTAATATTTGGCGTTTTAACTCCTTGATATCCGTAACATTCTAAATGATCAGCTCTAAGAGTATCTATTGTAAGAATTATAATGTTCATTTGGGTAATATCAATTGGAGACATAAACTTTATATAAGATTCTAATAAAATGTCCTTTCGAAATTTTAATAAGAGGAAAGATAAAATAAGAAAGACACCTAAAAGAAGTAATAATAAGATTTTCTCCTTTCTCCCTTTCACTATTATTATAATATCCAAAAATTTTAGTCTAATCAATGACACACGATAAATTATATTGACTCTGTTATAAAATAAAGTATTATTTTAATGAGAAAATGAAAAAAAGAATTTTAATATCTTTAATTTTTATATCAATAATAAACTTCTGGAAAACAACTGGAGAGGAGCTGCCTCTTAAATATAAAAAATGGCTAGAGGAAGAGGTTGTATATATTATTACACCTACCGAAAAAGAAGTCTTTTTACAACTTAATACCAATAGAGAAAGGGAGCTTTTTATTAGAGCTTTTTGGAAACAGAGGGATCCAACACCTGGAACTCCTAAAAATGAGTTCAAAGAAGAACATTATAGAAGGCTTAACTATGCAAATTCTCATTTTGGTAGAGAAGCTTCAAAACCTGGCTGGAAGACTGATAGGGGAAGAATTTATATTATTCTTGGCGAACCTCAAGATATTGAGAGAATTATCGGTGAGAATGGAATTTATAATACAGAAATATGGTTTTATCAGGGTTTAACAAAATATGGACTTCCACCTGCATTTTATCTCATTTTTTTTCAAAAATTTGGAGTTGGAGAATATGTTCTTTACAGCCCAATAAATGATGGTCCTCAAGCTTTATTGTCCTTTTATATAGGGGATTATTCTAATTATATTTCTGCATATAAAGCTTTAAAAAGAATAAATCCTAAATTAGCAAAAATTTCTCTTTCTCTTATACCAGGAGAATCAAGTCGTTTTCTATTTCCCTCACTGAGCTCAGATTTATTAATTCAAAATATTCTAAGTCTTCCCCAAAGAGAATTTAAAGATATTTACGCAAAAAAATTCTTAATGTATAAGGATGTGGTGGAGGTTGAATATTCGATTAATTACATTGAAAGCAATTATTCTTTAAAAATCTTGAAAGACCCTTCAGGGATAAATTTTGTTCATTATGTAGTTGAAATACCAAAATTTTCAGTTCAAAAATATAAAGATAAATATTCAACTTACCTGAAGATAAACGGAAATATATCAAATTTAAAAGGAAAAACTGTTTACCAATTCGAAAGGTCCTTTACTGTAGAGCTCAATGAGTTTGAGCTAAAAAAGATTTCTTATAGTCCCTTTAACCTTTACGATATGTTCCCTCTACTTCCGGGAAATTATAAAATATCCATTATTATAAAAAATGCATCATCTAATGAGTTCACCTCATTGGAGGAACATATAATTATTCCAGATGATAAGTCTCTTTATATGACTCCCTTAATTTTAGGATATAAAAAAGAATTTATTCCCCAAAAGTCAAAAAAATTGAAACCATTTAAAATTGGAGATTATCAAATTTACCATCAACCAACGAAAATCTTTCAATCAAAAGATAGATTGATTGTAGCTTTTCAGATCTTAAATGCCGACTCTGATACATATGAGAATGGAATAATTAAAATTGTTTTTTTCAAAGATGATAAACAATTTTTAATCTTCACAAAAAAAATTAATGAATATTCTGACGAATTAATAAATTTTATAAAAGAATTTTCACTTTCATCATTTTCGCCTGCGCATTATAAGATCAAAGTTTCCCTTTTTAAAAAAGATAAAGAGATTCTTTCAGAATGGGATGAATTTGAGATAACACCTGCACCATTTATGCCTCGTCCTTGGGTATATCATAGAACTTTATTGCCTCCAGAGAATCCCATATATGACTACATTTTTGGAATACAATTTTTTAATAAAGGAGAATTAGAAAAGGCAAAAATAAAATTTGAAAACGCTTATAAAATGGACCCCTATTCCTTTAAATATGCATTAGGCTTAGCTGAGGCTTGTTTTGCTCTAAAAAAATATAATGAAGTTAAAAAAATTTTGCAACCGTTTTTAAATAAAAATAATATTCCTTTCAGAGTTTATATCTTAATTGGAAAATCTCACCAGGTATTAAAAGAATTTAAAAAAGCTATTTTCATTTATACTCAAGCAATCTCTCGCTTTGGAGAAAATATTTATCTTTTAAATTCACTAGGAGATTGCTATTATGAGATTGGTTTAATAAAAAGAGCTTTAAATTTATGGAAAAAATCCCTAGATATGAATCCAAATCAGCCTCAAATCCGAAAAAAAATCGAAAATTTAAAAAATTAATTATGTAAACAAAGAGGTAAGTATTCTTTATTTGGTTTCAAAGATAGTCCTTTTTTAATAAGTTCTATTGCCATCTAATTGGTTCTAAATAAAAGTAACTGAGAGGAAAATTGGAATTTAATTCAGTCCATTCATCATGAGATAAATTACAATGATGAAGAAAGTGACGCCGGAAGGGCTTGTCGGAGTCAAGAAAGGTGCTTCTTCCTATCTTGCTTTTCGCTCTTATACTCTCTTTCCTGCTTTTTAACATAGAGACTAAAGCTTATTGACCATACTTAAAATTTGTTTTATAAACTGAAAAGGAGTTTATATTTGCAAGAAAGGAGGTAAAAGTGTTTAAACGTTGGCTAATAATTTTGAGTGCTTTTATAATTTTAGTATTTTCTTCCACTGTATGCAAAAGAGCTCCTAAGGAATTTGATATCCTGATAAAGAATGGGAAGATTGTTGATGGAACAGGAAATCCTTGGTTCTACGGCGATATTGGAATCATAGATGATACCATTGTAGAGATAGGCAGCCTTGATGGAAGAGAGGCTTCCAAGGTCATCGATGCTGAAGGATTAGTTGTTTGTCCTGGATTTATTGACACGCACACACATTGTGATATGGACATAGGACAACTTGATAATAATGCCAATTTAAACTATTTGACCCAGGGTGTAACCACAGTAGTAACTGGAAACTGTGGAGAATCAGTATCGTTAAAAGTTAAAGAGACGAAGTCTAAATGGGAAAAACAGGGAATTGGGACAAATATTGTTTTCTTGGTTGGTCATGGTACGATTCGGAGAGAAGTAATAGGAGAGGAACCACGGGAAGCTTCAGTGGAAGAAATTGAAAAAATGAAAGCAATTCTCTGGCAAGCAATGAAAGAGGGCGCTTGGGGGATGAGCACAGGCTTAGAATATATTCCTGGTCGATATGCCAATACCAAAGAATTAATTGAATTAGCAAAAGTTGTTAATGAATTTGGTGGCATCTACACCAGCCATATACGGGATGAGGACACCCATATACTCGAAGCGATCAAAGAAATCATCAGAATTGGTAAAGAAAGCGGTGTTCGGGTCAATGTTGCACATTTTAAAATATGTGGGAAAGAAAATTGGGGAATGATGAAGGACGCGGTTAAACTGATTAATGAGGCGCGGGTAAAGGGAATTTATATAACTGCTGACCAGTATCCCTATATACAATCAGCACCGATAGGTCCAATTTTATCAATTCTTGAAATTCCAGAAGATATGATGCCTCTTATGGAATTGAGAAGAAAAATGAGGGGTCCAAAGTTAACAGAAGAAGAAAGGGAAAAACTGGGAGAACAGTACCTGGATGAGCTGAAGAAAGCCTTATCCAATAAATCAAAGAGGGAGCGGATCAGGAAACTAACTCTAGAGGGTTTACCTAATAAACCGAGTGCTATAGCCCAATGGGGCTGGCATAATTATACAATTCTAGTTGCTGAGAAAAACAAACATTTAATGGGGAAAAACATCTCAGATTTAGCCAGAGAACAGAAAAGAGATGCCTTTGATATAGTTGTCAGCTTAATTCTCGATGAGCCTGATATGCTTTATTCAGGGGGATCGATGTCAGAAGAAGATCTTCAATTGGCGATAAGACAGAATTGGGTAATGGTTTCCAGCGATGGAAGTGCTAGGCCTATTATTAAGGAAAAGGAAAAGCCTAAACGCGGACATCCACGTGCATATGGGAGTTTCACCAAAGTCCTCCGTAAATATGTTAGAGAAAAGAGGTTCCTGTCTTTGGAAAATGCAATCAGGAAAATGACCTCGCTTCCGGCCTCTCTGCTCCAGATGAGAAATAGAGGATTGTTACTGATAGGATATAAAGCTGATATTGTTATCTTTGATCCCGAAACCGTTAGAGATAATGCCACGTACGCAAATTGCCGTCAATACAGTTCCGGTATTGAATATGTAATTATTGGAGGGAAAATAAGCATAGAAAGAGGTCAATATACTGGTACCTTAAACGGAAAAGTCTTGCTTCTCACAAAAAATATATAAGACTTATTCAAATGAGAGGAACTTTCCATATTCAAATCGAAGAGTGAAAAAGAGATATTTCTTCAATTTAATATTTCCATTTTTTACTTACACTTTCGATTCATTTCAGTTTTTTCTCTTAAATCCATTCATTCTGTTGTAGTGAATTACATATCATTTACAAGAAAACGTCCTCTCCATAATCCTTTTTGAGAATTTCTTTCGGAGTCAAAGATAAACCACTAAAAAGATAATCTTCTTTCGCGAAGCGAGTGCTTCCTCTCGATTCTCCTGTATGTGATATAATGAAAAAAGAGGTAGATAACTTTGAAAAAGGAAAAGAGCGGTTTTAAATCACGGATAGTATTTGGTGTGGACAAGTGTTGTTTTTTGTTTCTAGTATTACGAAGCTACGAAAGTTGTTTTCCACCTTCCCAAGTTGCGCAATAATTTCCAAAAATTTCTTGACGCCGAAACCGATTTTATTTATTTTTTACTGGAAATAGGGTCAAAAAATTCGGAATCTAATCTTTAAGGTCGTCGGTTCAAATCCGACCCCCGCTACCATTTTTTCATTTATAGAAATTTCCAATCTTTCATTGCAGAGCACTCACCTTCAAGTATTTCCCTTTACCCTCAATTAAAATCTTGCCCTTCAGTTTTATTTTCTCCCTGAGTAGCTTATGGATAAGAATCCTTCCTTGCTTATCAATTTTCCTCACAAGCCCGAAAAAAGCAGTCCTTTCCATGACCTTCTGTATAATCCTGTTTTCCTTATATTGTTTTCTCATCTTCTTTTCAATCAATTCCCATTCGCTCAAGGGATAAATCCGAACATCTCTTACATCCACGGTCGTAATAAAAAACTCGTTTCCATATTTAGCTTCTACAATCTTGCGGAGTGTTTGGGGAATTCTTATCCTCCCAAATTTATCTATTTTGGATATAAATTTACCCTTTAACATGATTTTTTAATTAGAATAAGTTCTTTTTGCTATTTTGGTAAATCTCTTGAACCTCCTATCACTTCTGCTTCTTATTCCGAATTGCTTATTCTCCTTTTATTAAGTTTAGAAAATTTGATAGGCTTATAATTTCAATATTTTTATATTTTTTAAGAGCGAGAAGGTGTTTATCTCCAGTAACAATGTAATCAATATTCCCTTTAATAGCACACTCAAGTATTCGATTATCTGGGGCATCTTTAAGTATATCAATAGTGGGTGTAGTCTTTAAGACTTTTGCGACCTTGCTAATGAATTTGAGTAAACGAATAATTTTCTCTTCTTCCCAGTCAAATTTCTCTCTGAGTTTTTGAGCAGTTTCTGTTAGAATTGACACAGAAGTGTATAAAGAGAAAGTACCTCTTATTGCTTGAAGGAAAGCTTCTTCAGCACTTCCGTCTTGAATAGCAAATGCGGAAATATAAATGTTTGTATCAAAAATAACCTTGAAAATTATCGTTCCTCAAAAACTATTTTTTCTACCTCTTCTTCTGTTAGAAATCCTTTTTTCCGGGCTAAGCTGGCTCCATATTTTTGAAGTTCGAAAAATTCTTTTTCAAGAATTTGTCTTTTATATACCTGAAACATTTCTCGAAAAAGTTGACTTTTATTTTTAGCTTCTTTTTTCGCTAATTTCTCATATTCCATTGCAATTTCAGGTGGAAGAGAAATGGTTATTATTTTCCGCCTTCTTTTCAATTTTACCTCCTTTGTAATACAAATTATTACCATAAATATAATCCATTGTCAAATTACTGATATTTAAATCCGACCCCCCTCCCATTTTTTATATAAAATTTCTTAATAGAATTCCACAATTATAAATTTTTCTTCTGAAATTTAAATTTTTCAAAACATTCCATAAAGTTGCTGAATTACTTGAAATGACAGGTATATTTAATTCGCTCTCGAGTTTATCAATTACTTCCAATGTTCTAAGGTTTGTACAGCTAATAAACAGACATTCAGCACCTTTTTTATAAGCTTGTTTTGCTAAATTATATACATCCTCGAGACTAATATTTCCTACTTTTAAATTGTCAATTATTCCCAATCCTTTTAATTTTAAAATGTTGAAGCCGTTATTTTCTAAAAATTCTCTAACCTTTAAATTAATCTTAGATGAATAAGGAGTTGCAACACTTATATTTTTGACATTTAATCTATTTAACGCGCTTAATACTGATTTTGCAGTTGTTATAACCTTAGTCCTTGTTTTTCTTTCAATTCTCCTAACAATTTCTTCCTCATGGGTAAGTCCTTTATAAAGGCTACCTGATGTACAAGCGTAACAAATTAAATCAACCTTTGCATCAGTTAAAAGCTCCGAAGCTTCTTCCACATTATTTTCCATAGTTTCAAGCTCTTCAATAGTAATTTCTTTTAATTTTAATCTACAGAAATGAAAACTTATATCTTCAATAAAAATTTTACTATATTCTCTTTCAATCGTGGTGTTTGAGGAAGGTATTATAAAACCAACTCTATGTTGCATTTAATGCTTTTTAACTTGTATCATACCAACTAAATCTTGTCAATTTCATTAAGTCAGAAATTCGGGTAAACGTTTGTTTACTTTTTCAATCAATTTCTTGTAAACAAATGTTTACAGAAATAAATTTTATCGAGTTTAACTTATTGAAAACAAAATAATTAATCTTGCGGCATCCGAGTTGCATATTAAAACTCGGGAGCTAAGAGATGAAGGAAAAAGGATTCAGTTTAATAGAAGTTTTAATTTCACTTTTTATTTTTATATTTATACTAATTTCTTTGTTAAGTCTGACAACAACATGTTTATTTATTAAAAGAAATAGCGAAATAAATTTTCTATCCTCAAAAATTACCGCAGAAAAACTCGAATATTTAAAATCAATGCCTTTTGAAAATGTAGCTTTAAAACCTGGAATTTATAGAGAAGAACTCGTTTTGAAAAGTCATAAAAAAATTTACATTAGAAAGTGGAAGATTTCAAATTTGTCCTCAAATCTTAAGAGAATTGAAATTCAGGTCTGGGAAAAGAATCATCCAGAAAGAAAAGTAGAATTTTTACTTTATATTTCAAAAGATCTGGGATTTTGAAAAATGAGGAAAAATAAAGGATTTACTACAATTGAATTGCTCATAAGCTTAAGTCTTTTTCTTCTGATTTTAATCTTTGCACTTAGAATTATCAGCATTAATAAAAGAATTTTTTATAAATTAAAAAGCGACGAGGAAACACTGGAATTCTCCTTTTCTGCTCTTGAAAAAATAAAAATTGATGTTCTCGAAGCAGGGAGGTTATTAAAGAGCCCAAAATTAGATTCTATTCAAATACATGAAAACAAATTGATTATTAAAACCGGCGAAATTAATTCCAGGTTACTTGAGAATGCATATAAAGGAGCGAGAGTAATCAGAGTTCAAGCCCCGAAATATTTTAAGAAAAATAGAAATATATTAATCAAAGGAAAAAATAATGAAGAAATCTCAGAGATTTTGAAAAAGTCTGGCTCTGATCTTATTTTAAGAGAACCATTAACCTTTGAATACAAAAAAGAGGAAACAAACATAATATTAATTCGGAAAATTATTTATTTTCTGGATTTAAAAAAAGTTCTTAGAAGAAAAGTAAATAATAGCCCTGCCCAACCTTTAATCGAAAATATAGACCACTTTGAAGCCAGTTATTCAAAAAACCAGAATTTACTTTTTATTAAGTTTATAAAGAACAATAAAACATTTAAAGAAATAATTTTCCCTAAAAATTTATTTTTATTAAGGAGTCAATCAAATGAATAGAGGATCTATATTATTAATTACTTCTTTTACCATCCTCGCTCTTACCATAATAGGTTTAAGTCTACTTATATTTTCCCAATTTCATTTAAAAATCAGCAGTTATTATAAATTTACATTGGCAAATAATTATGTATCAGAATGCGGTATAAAAGAAGGTTTTGCTAGATTTTCTGAAATAATCCATTCATCAGGTTCATTCTCAAGCCTAAATGAAGAGGACTTCTTTGATTTACAAAGATATATTGAAGATAACAGCATATCGATCTTGGAAAAATTATTTAATTTTTCGTTCCCCTTGAAAGGCCAGAATTCCTGGAAAAATTATAACTGGAAATGGAATCTTAGCTTCACTCTTCTTAATTCAGAGAATTTTAATGAATATTCAAAACTTATTTATGAATTTGATTTAAAATCCACTGGATGGATTTCAAAAAAATCCTTTTCTTCTTCACTCTTAAAAGGGGAACTGGAAATATTCATTGGGAACATTCCACTCTCTCTTTTTCCAGTGCTCGTGGAAAAGAAAAAATCCTCTAAAACTTTATCTGATTTAGAAGTAATAATTCCAGATAATAGGAATTATAATTTAAAAACTATTTATTTAACAGAAGAAGAATTAATTCCATCTGAAGACCAAAAAAAGATTTTTGATGCTTTTAATATAAAATATTTTTATCCGTACAAATTATCCTATTTAGAACTCCGTAGAGCAATAGGACTTGAATTAATTGATGAGCCAATTCCTCCGGGTGTTTATCTCATTCATAATGATTTAGGGCTTGGAGGAGTTTATGTAGAGGGAGATTTAAAAGAAATGATTTTAGCAATTGAGGAAAATTATCAAGTAATAGGGTTTTATACAGAGGATAAAATATGGCTTGTAAAATTCAGTCCTGAACTCAGTAAAACTATTTTTATAACTCCTGATGATATCAAGATTTTCAATTTAATACCGCGTAGCATAATAATTGTAAATGGTAAAATTCACTCCCTAACTGCTGGACTAATAGATTCTAAAAGAGAACTGGTTTCCACCGATGAAGAAATACCCTGCATTTTAAGTGGAGTAAATTTAAATATAATTTCATCAGATGAAGTAAAAATCACCTCGCATTTGATTCTTCAAGGTGTAGAATGGAAAGATGGAATTCCGTATATTAAAGAAAATAAAAAATCTCAGCTTATTATTTTCTCCACTGGAAAAGATTTTTTCGACGACGAGGAGAAAAGTGAAGGAGGAGTAATAATTGAATCCGGGACTCAGGATGGACTAAAATTACAGGCTTCATTAATTGTGAAGGGCAAAGGAATAAAAATAAATGGAAAAAATAAAAACATACAGATTTTTGGAAGCGTTCAGACTTCTGATATAAATTCTAATGGAAATTCAATAAAAGTCATTTATGACCAGAGATTGAAGGATATTTCAAATAAAGATTATCCTTTAACCATTTCTAAAATAATCTTTTTATCTGATTTAAGACTTTTATTCTGGAAAGATTACAAATAAAAAATTCAGGAGGGGAAAATGAAGGAAAAAGGATTCTCCTTAGTGGATTTAATTACAGCTTTTTCCATCTTAAGCATTTTACTATGTATTTCATTACCTGCATTCAAAAATCTAAGTTCAAAGTACACATTAACAAGTGCGGTAAGGGAAATATCAGCTAGTTTGAATTATGCAAAATATAAATCCATATTTCAAAGAGCAAAGTTCAGGGTAAGTTTTGCTGAAAGAGGTTATAGAATTGAAAGATTTAATACAGCAAGTAAAAAATGGGAAAGAGATAAATGGGCTATCTGCAAAAATGTAATAATTTATGCAAATAATAGTCCTATTTTTCATCCAAATGGCACAGTTTCAAATCTTACATCCATTTATATCTCAAACTCTTCTGGAAAATATAAAATTACTATTGCTATTTCTGGGAGAATCAAAGCAGTTAAATTAGACAAAGATTGACTTTCATGGTTTATTCTATTAAAAATAAAGAAAACAACTTAGGAGGAAAGAATGTCTCCATTACAAATCGTTATATGGCTTGTAATTGGAATTATTATGGGCTGGCTTGCTAGAGTTTTAGTGAAAAGGAGAGGCTTTGGTCTCACGGGAGATGTGATTATTGGAATAATCGGGGCTTTCCTTGGTAATTTAATAATAGGGGAGAATATTGCAAAAGGTTCAGCTGGTTATGCATTTGATTCATTAATTGGTGCATTTGTTCTTCTTTTAATTTTTAAAATAATTAGAAAAAGCCGATAGTTGAAATTAAAATTTACCTCGGTTATCATTAATTTTCTCCAATGTTAAGATTTTACAATACTTTAAAAGGCGAGATAGAAACTTTTAAGCCTATAGAACCAGGTGTAGTTAAACTCTATACATGTGGCCCTACAGTCTATGATTATGCACATATTGGGAATTTCCGTGCATATATTTTTGAAGACCTCTTGAAAAGGACCCTTAAATATTTCGGTTATAGAGTAATTCATGTAATGAACATCACAGATGTTGATGACAAAACAATCGCCGGATCCAAAAGAGAGTATAAATCCCTAAATGAATTTACTGAGAAATATATAAAGGCTTTTTTTGAAGATATAAAGACCCTAAATATTGAAAAAGCAGATTATTACCCCAGAGCAACAGAACACATAGATGAAATGGTCAAGATAATAAAGGGATTACTTGAAAAGGGTCATGCTTATGAAAAAGATGGCTCCATATATTTTAAAATCTCTTCTTTTCCAAATTATGGTCGACTGTCAAAGATAAAGATTGAAGATTTAAAATCAACTGGAAGAGTTGATACAGACGAATATACAAAAGAGAATATTCACGATTTTGTTTTATGGAAGGCAAAAAAAGAAGGTGAGCCATTCTGGGAAACAGAGCTTGGACCAGGAAGACCTGGCTGGCATATTGAATGTTCTGCTATGAGCATGAAATATCTGGGAGAAACCTTTGATATTCACTGTGGTGGAGTTGACAATATATTCCCTCACCATGAAAATGAAATAGCCCAGTCAGAAGCATACACGGGCAAAAAATTTGTGAATTATTGGCTACATTGTCATCATCTGATTGTAAATGGAGAAAAAATGTCAAAATCAAAAGGAAACTTCTATACTCTCAGGGATTTATTGGCAAAAAATTATAATCCCAAAGCAATAAGATTTCTTTTGATGTCAACCCATTATAGAAAAGTTTTAGACTTTACTTTTGAAGGATTAAAGCAAGCAAATTCTGCGATCCAGAGAATTCAAAATTTTATATATGAATTGGAAAACGAAGATTTTCATGAGGGTGAGTCTAAAGAGGTGAAGGAAATTTTAATTGAAACAAGCAAACAATTTGATGAAGGCTTAGAGGATGATCTAAACATAAGTGTCTCTTTAACTGCTTTATTTTCAATGATAAAGAAAATCAATATATTAAGAAACAAAAAAAAGGTCTTCAAGAAAGATGTAGAAAATATTTTAAAGTGGTTGAAAAAAATTAATACAGTGCTTGGCTTCCTTGAATTTGAAGTAAAGAAAGAGCTTCCGCCAGATATTCTCGCAAAAATTAAAGAAAGGGAAAAAGCACGTCGAGAGAAAAATTATGCCTTAGCAGATAAAATCAGAGAGGAATTATTCAAGAAAGGAATTATATTAGAGGACACAAAAGAGGGAACAAGATGGAAAATAATAAAATAATTAATATTCATATCTTTAGGAGGAATTATGAAATACCCATGTATAAAAACATCTTTACCAGGACCAAAAGCAAAGGAATTACTGGAAAAAGATAAAAAATTTGTTTCTCCCTCCTATACCCGACCTTATCCTTTAACAGTAAAAAAAGCTCATGGAATGCTTATAGAGGATATGGATGGAAACATCTTTTTAGACTTTACAGCTGGAATAGCTGTAAATGTGACAGGCCATACTCACCCAAAAGTTGTAGAAGCGATTAAAAAACAGAGTGAAGAATTAATACATATGTCAGGAACAGATTTCTATTATGCTCCGCAAGTATTACTAGCAGAGAAACTAGCTGAAATTGTTCCTATTAAAGGTGAGAAAAAAGTATTTTTTGGTAATTCTGGAACAGAAGTAGTAGAAGCAGCTATCAAATTAGCAAGATATTATACAAAAAGGCCTGGAATAATTGCTTTTTATGGCTCTTTTCATGGAAGAACACTCGGAAGCCTCTCACTTACTGCAAGTAAAGCTGTACAGAGAAAAAATATGGCACCTTTTTTACCCAATGTTTTCCACTCTCCATATGCATACTGCTATAGATGCATTTTTGGAAAAGAAGTTGATAATTGCAAATTAGAATGCATATCATTTATTAAGGAGTTCTTATTTTCTAAAATTGCACCACCAGAGGATATAGCTGCAATAATAATTGAACCTATTCAGGGTGAAGGTGGATATAATATTCCACCTGAGAAGTTCATAAAGGCTATAAATGATTTAGCAAAGGAGAATAAAATTTTATTAATTGTGGACGAAATTCAATCCGGAATGGGGAGAACGGGTAAATGGTTTGCCTTTGAACATTTTGGAATTGAACCTGATATAGTGACAATTGCTAAGGGGATAGCATCTGGCCTCCCACTTGGGGTATGTGTTTCAAAAGCTGAGATAATGACATGGGAACCTGGTGCTCATGCCTCCACTTTTGGGGGGAATCCAGTATCATGTGCATCTGCTTTAGCAACTATTGAGCTCCTGGAAAAAGAATTAATTTCAAATGCTAAAGAAATGGGAGAGTATATGCTATCAAAACTACGAGAGCTTCAGAAAAAACATCCTCTAATTGGAGATATAAGAGGAAAAGGACTAATGATTGGAGTTGAACTAGTAAAAGATAGAGAAACAAAAGAAAAAGCAAAGGAGGAAAGAGATAAAATAGTTTATAAATGCTTTGAAAAAGGATTAATTATTCTTGGAGCAGGAGAAAACAGTATTAGATTTTGTCCTCCATTGATTATTAAAAAAGAGGATATAGATATAGGTCTTAAAATATTTGAAAAAGCTCTTTCAGATGTGGAAAAAGAAAAAGGATATAAATAATATCACTCCTCATGAACTGGGAAAAATGGGAGAAAAAGTTGCTGAAAAATACCTAAAAAATAAAAAAATCAGGATAGTGGAAAGGAGTTTCAGGGCTTTTGGGGGAGAAATTGATTTAATAGGATATGATGGAGAAACTCTTGTTTTTATTGAAGTGAAAACCAGAAAAGGACTTGATTTTGGCTATCCTCAAGAAGCTGTCTCAATCCAAAAGCAAAAGCAATTAAAAAAGATAGCACAAGGTTATATAATTAAAAGAAAACTTGAAAATATAAATTGCAGATTTGATGTAATTGGTATTCTTTTCTCTTCTTCTGGAAAACCATCAATATTTCATATTAAAAACGCCTTCTAAATTATCATCAAGTTTTTTAACCACAGAGTTATCCTTTGATTGAGTAAAAAGTGTCTTTATGTTTTTTTTAAATTCTGGATGAACAATATTGGGACAAATTTCATTTAAAGGAGCAAGAACAAAATTCCTTAAATGCATTCTTGGATGAGGAATCTTTAATTCATTTGCTTTGATTATTTTTTCTTCTGCAAGGATTATGTCAATGTCAATATTTCTTGGACCCTTTTCTATAACTTTTCTCCTTCCCATTTCTTTCTCAATTTTTTTAATTAAATTCAAAAGATCAAGAGGCTGGAGATCTGACTCAGCTTCAAGAACAAGGTTGTAAAACCAGTCTTGTTCTAAAAAATCAACCGGCTGAGTTAAATAAATGGAAGAAATTTTATTAATTTTAATACCGTTTTTAATTAATAGATTTATTGCATTTATTAAATTTTTTTTCCTGTCTCCTAGATTGCTTCCAAGACTCAAATAATATCTCATTTTCTAGTACACATTTATTTTAAAACCAAGCAATCTTCTAACATTATCTGCTATTTCCAATAATCTCTCCCTTGAAACTATTTTCAGTTTTTCATCCGTGGGCCTATCTATTGTATAAATCTGAATTCCTTTTGGCTTTATTTCTCTGAGTCTTTCCATCCAATCTCTTACTTTTCCATTGGATGAATTTTCAATTTTTCCAGTAAAAAATAAAGATTGAATAACTATCCTATCAAGTTTCTTTAAATTCTCAATTAAATCTTTAAAGGAAATTCCTTTAAAAGGTCTATTAACTTTTAAAAATAAATCTTCGCTTCCAACATCAAGTTTGAAAATTTTCAAATCAATCTTTTCAAAAGCTCTTCCTATCTCCTTATTGCAAGGAAAAGTTGAGTTTGAGAGTAAAGCAATTTTTGTAACTGGTGCATATTTATTTCTTAAATCAACTACTAAATTAACTATATCACTAAATTCAGGATGAAGAGTTGGCTCTCCATTTCCTGAAAAGGTTATATAATCAATTGAAGGAGAATTTCTGAGAAAATTTTCAAGAGATATTTCTATCTCTTTTAAGTCCGGTAAATCCTTCTTATACGAAGTTAAATTATCCGTGAGAATATCTGTCTTTCCATATTGACAGTAAATGCAATTAAAGGAGCATAATTTATAATCAATTGGCATTAGATTTATTCCCAGAGATTTACCAAGACGCCTCGAATTGATAGGTCCATAAATAATATTTTTCTGTAATTGTAAAACCATAACTCTTTATAATAACCTAAAAAACTTGAAATTTTAAGAAAAGATTTAGGTGGATATATTATTAACCTCTTTTTCCAGTCTAGTTCTGGTTATTATTTTCTTTATAAATAAACTAACAGGGGCTGAAAAAACATAGAAAAACATAAAAATGAGGAAAAATTCACGAGTATAAATTGCTGCACAGGCTAAAATAACGCCAATGATTAGAATCGTTTTTAAATCCTTTCTCTTACGAAAATTCATTGCTTTATATGATAAATATTTCAATTTGCTAATCATAAGAAAGGAAAGGATTAATACAAATATAGATAAAATAAGAAGATAATTTTGATTGTTTACAGGTAGAGGATGAAATAACACAATAGCTGAAATCATTAAACTTGCCGAAGGTATAGATAGCCCTATTGAGTATCTTTTATCATTATATTTGCCCTGATAAACATTAAATCTTGCCAGACGTAGAATTCCTGCTACTAAATATATAAATGGAAATGTCCAGGCATAATGAGTTAATTTACTGAATCCCCAATAATAAAGTAAAAGACATGGTGCAATTCCAAAAGAAATTGCATCTGCTAAAGAATCAAAATGTAAACCAAATTCAGAGGTTGTTTTTGTCAATCTCGCAATTATACCATCTATTGCATCTATTATAGAAGCTGAAACTATCCATATTGCTGCCAATTTATAATTTCCTTTCAGAATCGAGATAATAGACAAATAACCAAAAAATAAGTTAACTGTGGTTAAAAAACTTGGGAGCAAAAAAATAGTAACTCTCCTCTTTCTTTTTTTCATTTTAATTCTCCTATTATTGTCTCTCCAGCCTTTACTTTTTGATTAATATCTACTTTAAGCAGAATATCTGAAGGAAGAAACAAGTCAACTCTTGAGCCAAAATAAATTAAGCCTGTCTTTTCTCCGCTTTTTAAATAATCATTCTCTTTTATCCAGCATTTTATTTTACGAGCAATAATTCCTGCAATATGTTTTACTGCAATCATGCAATTTTTATTTTCAATAAATAGTATTACAGAAGAATTGAACTCCTGAGCTTTATCCTTATAAGCTGGAAAAAACTTTCCTTTTTTATATTCCATTTTTCTAACATATCCATTAATTGGTGATCTTGTAATGTGTACATCAAAAAGGGATAGAAAAATACTTATTACTGTTGTGGGCTTATTGAGATAGGGATGAAAATCCAGTTTTTCGATTTTGATAATTTTCCCATCTGCCGGGGAAAGAATGAGATTTTCTCCAGAGGAAATATTCCGTTTTGGGTCCCGAAAGAAAAAAATCATCTGAAAAGATAAGAGAAGAAAAAAAATCGAGATAATCCATGAATTTAAAATAATTGACACAAGGAATAATCCAATAAAAAAAATAACAAAAGGAATCCCTTCTTTCACCATAATTCTATTACCGAATTATGTTTAGCATAATAACCCATGGTAGTCAATAAGGCATCAATTGACTTTTAATATTGGAGCATGTTATAAAGCTAATTAAGGGAAAAATGGAAGAACATACAAAAGTAAGTTTGATTGCAGTCACTTTAATAGCTCTAATAGGATTATTGTTTGGAATTTACTACTTCCTAATCCGAGAAAAACCCCAACCAGTTAAACCACCAATTAAAATAGAAAAGAAAGCAGAGAAAATTTCTGAAAAGAAATTCATTGAGAAGAAAGAAAAGATCCCGGAATTAATAGGAATAGACCTTAATAATAGTGACAATAAAATAAGGGAATTGGCGAAAAGAATTTCATCCCACCCTCTATTTATTTCATGGCTTAATCAAGAAGATTTAATTCGTAGATTTACTGTTGTAGTGGATAATATAGCCAATGGTGAAAGCCCTCGACCCCACCTTCAATTTCTTGCTCCAAAAGGAAAATTTAAAGCTATAAAAAAGAAAGGTAAAATTTTTATATCTCCAGAAAGCTATAGACGCTATAATTTTATTGCAGATGTCATCGCCTCTCTTGATACAAAAGTATGTGCGGAGATTTACAGAATAGTAAAGCCTCTTATTCAGCAAGCTTATAAAGAACTCGGATATCCAGAAAAAGATTTTGATGAAACTCTAAAAGAGGCTATCATTGAGCTTCTTAAAACTCCAATAATAGAAGGAGAAATAGAATTAAGAGAAAAAGTTGTGACCTATAAGATTGCGGATCCAAAATTAGAAGAATTAAGCCCTGCCCAAAAACACCTTCTTCGAATGGGAACAGAAAATGTCTTAAAAATCCAAGATAAACTGAGAGATCTTGCTTTGGAATTAGGCATCTCAGAAGATGAATTACCTGAGCCAATAATTTATTCAACAGATATTTAAATTTGAAGAAGGAATACCACTTATTTAAGGAGATTTTAAAATGAAACGTTCATGTTTTATTTCAGTTTTAGTTTTAATATTCTGTTTTATCTCAAATCAATTATTTGCTCAAAGAGATTTATCCAAAGTAGAAATTAAAATTATTCCCGTTGAGAAAAATATCTATATGCTTCAAGGAGCAGGTGGAAATATAGGAATTTGTATTGGTAAAGATGGAATATTACTTGTAGATACTCAATTTGCTGAACTTTCAGATAAAATTAAAGATGCACTAAAAAAAATAAGCGACGGTGAAATAAAGTATATTCTTAATACCCATTGGCATAGGGATCATACAGCCGGAAATGTAAGTTTTGGAACAAAAGCACTTATTATTTCCCATTATAATGTCCGCAAAAGACTTTCAACAGAACAGAGAATTTTTTCCCGAATAATAAATCCTCTGCCAACCGAAGGATTACCCAGATTAACTTTCTATACTTCTATAACTCTATATTTCAATGATGAAGAAGTTCGTGTGGTTCATTTTGCAAAAGCGCATACTGATGGAGATAGCGTGGTCTTTTTTACGAAGTCAAATGTTTTACATATGGGTGACCTTTTCTTTTCAGGAAGATTTCCTTTTGTGGACTTAGAGAGTGGAGGAAATGTACTGAATCTTACAAAAACAATTGAATCCATTTTACAGAGAATACCCTCTACCACAAAGATTATTCCTGGTCATGGGCCTCTTAGCACTCGAGAAGATTTAAAAGCATATCACCATATGCTTATTCAGACAACAGAAATAGTGCGCGAAAAAATTGAAAAAGGGAAAAGCTTAGAGGAAATTAAAGCCGAAGGACTTCCAGACGTTTGGAAATCATGGAGCTCTGGATTCATAAATTCTGAAAGGTGGATTGAAATTATATATACAAGTTTAATGAAAAAATAAAAATTTAACTTATAAATTTAACTAAATTCCTCCTACTGTCATTTCCTCAATTTTTATGGTTGGGCCTGCATAATGACTTCTGAAATCAATATCATTTCCTATTATACTTATATCTTTCAATATTCTTCCAAGATTTCCAGATATAGTTATTTCACTAACTGGATATGCAATCTCCCCTTTCTCAATCCATAAACCAAATGCTCCTCGAGAAATATCTCCAGTAACTGGATTAAAACCATGCCCAATAGTCCTTGTAACAAGTAATCCTTTATCAACTGACTTAATTATTTCTTCTTGTGACTTTTTACCTGGAACTAAATAAAAATTATTCGGGCCCACACCTCTTCCAGTACAATTTCCTGTAGATTTTAAATTCAACTTACGAGCAGAATAACTATTGCAAAGATAATTTTCCAGAATGCCTCTTTTTATAGCGTAAGTCTTGCGTGTCAACATTCCTTCATTGTCAAAGGGACGGGTCCCTAATTTTCCTCTCATCAGTCCATTATCAATTACGTTAATTGAATCATTTGCTATTTTCTCTCCTAACTTATCTACTAAAAATGAACTTTTTCTATAGATGGAAATCCCAGATACACAGGTAAAAAGAAAAGAAAGCAATTCAGCAGTAATAATTGGTTCAAGTATAATTGGGACATTTTGAGTTTTAACTTTTCTTGCTCCAAGCTGTCTGACTGTTCTTCGGACAGCCTCTCTTGCAATTTCTTCGGGTTTATCAAGTTCGCCGAAGTGTCTTTTTGCGCAATACCAGAATCCATCCACTTTCTCCCCCTTTTTCTCTGCTTGGAGTCCTATACTAATGGAGAAAACTGTTTCTGAATATTGTCCTTCAAAACCCTTTGAATTTACTAAAATTCTTTCGATTTCCTTTGTGCCAAAAGTTACTCCATGAGAATTTGAAATCCTTTTATCCATTAGAGCTATTCTCTCTATTTGAACAGCAAAATTGATTTTTTCTTCTGGAGAAAGTTCCAAAATCTTCGAATCATATATATTTAAAGAATCTAAATCCACTTTTAATTCCTGCTTTTCTGGAAGACCAATAAAATCATCTGGATTGCTTATTTTTGCTCTTTCCAAAGTAGTGGAAATTAGATTTTCAAGTATTTCTTGTGAAAAATCCTCAGAAGTAGAAACTGCTATTTTTTTGTCTTTTATAATTCTAATTTGGAGCTTTTTTGAATGTGCTTCTACGAGACTCTCAATTTCTTTCATTCTAATATGAACATTGAATTCATTTTCTTGAAGAATACTCACCTCGATTTCATCTGCTCCTTTTTTCCTCCCGAATTCTACAAGATATTCAGCTAAAGTTATCAAATTCTCTTTACTATTTTTCATTTTCTTCCGCCCACAGTCATCCTCGAAATCTTAATTGTTGGGCATCCATCTGTCACAGGCACTGACTGCCCATTTTTTCCACATGTACCTGTTTGCATACCAAATTCAACATCACATCCAACCATTTCAATTTTATTAAGAATATCAATATTTGTGCCAATTAATGTAGCCTGTTTTACTGGTGCAGTTAATTTACCATCTTCAATGAGATAACCAAGACTTACAGAAAAAGTAAATTTTCCCGAATCCTCAACCTGACCTCCTTGATATTTTAAAGCATAAAATCCCTTTTTAACTGATTTGATAATTTCTTCAGGAGAGTATTCCCCTTTCTCTACATATGTATTGGTCATTCTTGGAATTGGAATGAATTTATAATTTTGTCTTCTTCCATGGCCTGTCAAAGGCATTTTCATTATCTTACTGGAAAGTCTATCCTGAAGTAATCCTTTCAAAATTCCATTTTCAATTAAAAGAGTTTTCTTAGGAATTGTTCCTTCATCATCTACATTTAAAGAACCCCTAAAATTTGGTATTGTAGGATCATCATAAACCGTTACTTGAGAGGAGGCAACCTTTTGCCCCATTTTATCCCAGAAAATCGATGTTTTCTTTCTATTGAAATCTGCTTCGAGCAAATGTCCAACAGCCTCATGAATCATAACTCCACTATGACCAGGCGCAAGAATAACTGGCATTTCTCCAGCAGGAGGTTCTCTCGCATCAAGCAATAAAATAGCCTCTTGAGATGCCTGCTCCCCGATTTTTTCTGGAGTATATTTATCCTTAAAATATTCAATCCCAACCCTTCCCCCTCCACCAAAATAACCATAATCTCTTCTTCCATTTTTCTCCGCTACTGATATACAAATAATTTTTACAAGGGGTCTTTCATCTGATACAATTAAACCCTCTGAATTCGCAATCAATACATATTGAATTTCATCCTCTAAATATATCCTCACATTTTTAATCCTTGAATCATAATTTTTCGCAGAATTATAGACTCTCTTCACAAATTCAAACTTATTCAAAATTTTCTCTTTATGAAATGGGTTAGAGACAGAATAAAGACTTTTTGAGATTTTTAAAGGAGAGAGTTGTTTAATCTTTAATCCCGATGAATTTTTAGAAATAGAAGCAGAAGTCAATGCAACTTTTTTTAAACTCTCCATAGAGAGGTCATTTGTATAACCATATCCTATGCTATCACCAGAAAAAACCCTTACTCCAGCTCCATAAATTATGTTTTCTGAACTTTCCTTAATAATGCCCTCTTCCATTATTATTGATTTGCAAATTCTATGCTCAAGGAACAACTCTGAAAATTCTCCTCCCTTGGACAATGCAAAGTCAAGTATTTTCTCTATATCACTTTTACAAAGTCCGAACCTCTCAAAAAATTTTGAAATATTCATTTCAATTTCAATTATGCAAGAAAGGAATAAACTGTGCCATCAGTCTTCGCATTTTCCATTCTTCAATTTTAGGTAAATAAACAATAATATTTTTCATCTTATCTCCAACATTTATTTTTAATTTTTTTGTCATGTATCCAAGTGCAGAAATTACAAGAGTGTATTTTCCTTTCTGCAATAACCTTACATGTATTCCTGTATAAGAATTGGTAATCCTTGGTATTATATAATTAAAATTATCAATTTCCATTACTTGAACATTTGCACATATTGGCTCTCCTGTATCAGCATCCATAACTTTTATTTTAATACCAGGGCCCCCTGCTCTATTCATAATGTAAGATAAGCCCTTAATGGCAGAATTAGCAATTGGCTTAATTTTATCTGGAGAAGGAATAAATGAAGTTCCTAACTCAACAAGAAACTCTAGAACACCTGGAACACCATACATCCAACAGAGACTCTGACTTGCTCCATAAGCTGGTCTGTATGTATATGTTCCATTACCTTCTTCATTTTTTATTCTCCTTGAAAGCTCATATGCAATTTCACTAATCAATGAGTTATCAGGTGCAGAATCACCTGAACCAGGCCAAGACCAGGGATATAGAACAACTTCACCATAACTATGAAAAGAAATTGCAATTGCAAAATTTCTCCTCAAAACCAGTTCTCTTTTTGCCCTTGTTTCCTTTTCAGAGAAAGGATAGGGACCTCTATAGGTCCATTCGGATGGGTCAGATGAACCGCCTTTAGACCAATTAAGATTATAATTTCTATTTAAATCAACTCCATCATAATCAGGATCAATTATTCCATTTTCATTGTTATCCCTTAAATTCTTTCTCCACCATGGATAATTAAGATTATTGTCCACCAGATATTTGTATCCCTCGGGATTTAATATTGGAATAATCCATATTTCATAATCATTAATCCATTGAGTTACTTCCTTATCTATCCCGTATCTCGTTAACAAATAATTTATAAATGAGAGACAGACCTCATTTCCGAGAGGCTCCCTCGCATGATGCATTCCATCAATTAAGATTCCTATTTCTTCCTCATCTAAATTCATATTATCAGAAATTTTTAGTGCATAAATTGGTAATCCAAATCTGGTACTTTCACCTATAATATAAATTTTGCATAAATGAGGATATAAATTTTCCATTTTTTCTAAATACTTAACCATTTCTTCATAAGTATGATATTGAGGAGCGATTGGAGTTCCTGCTAAATCAGACTCCCTTTGGAGAACTTTAATTTGATATCCCTTTGAGATTATTTGATTTATCTGTTGAGGAGTTAAAATTGCATCTATGTAATCCCTTAGTGCCATTGATGCAAAATCAAGGTTCTTCTTTGAAAGGGCTTCAAGCATTTCCTTTGAACCTTTTATTCTTACAAGATATCTCTCTATTCTATTAGCGGATTTTAAAAGCGAAATAAAAAGGAATGTAAAAAGAATAATGCAGATTAGCAGTTTTGAGTTTTTCATCTTTTTACTCCCCCTATAAATTCCATAAATTAAATTTAAAACATGGGATTGAATTGTGTCAATAAAAGATTTATATGTAGGAGAGCTTAAAAATAGAAATGGCGGGGCCGACGAGACTCGAACTCGCGACCTCCGGCGTGACAGGCCGGCGTTCTAACCGACTGAACTACGACCCCGCAGTAATAAAAATTAAATCATTAACTTTACTTTGTCAAGCGTAAGAAAATAACTGGAGGCGGCGACCGGATTCGAACCGGTGAATAGAGGTTTTGCAGACCTCTGCCTTACCACTTGGCGACGCCGCCTTTAAATGGAGCGGGAAACGGGATTTGAACCCGCGACCCCAACCTTGGCAAGGTTGTGCTCTACCGCTGAGCTATTCCCGCTCTCCCAAATAATAAATATCAAAATTCCCAGCCCGTGTCAACCAAATGCAGTGGGTAAAATGAGAAACTATAGCTTGAAATGAAACATATATAATTTGCCATTTTATGTTATAATAATATTGGTTCTCCTGTGCCGGCTGGGGAGAACTCCCACCTTATATCATCAACCCCCCTTTGCCAACAGCCGGCATTAAATTTTTCCCTACATTAAATTTTTAATTTATGATATAAGAGAAAGGAATGAAGAAGAATATAAAAATATGTCCCCTATGTGGTAATAGAGAGATAAAATTTTTCAGAAAAGGAAATATAAAATTAGAGAATTTATCTCCAAATGATATAAAAATAACTGACTCGCAGTATGGTAAATTTTGGGATTTATTTGCGTGTAAAAACTGTAATTACATTTTCTCTTCTGCCCTTGCATCAGCAAACATAATTCACAGCCTTTATAAAGAAATCAAGGACCCAGAATATGATGAAGAAGCAGAAAATCGCTCCCTCAATTTTATTCGTATTCTGTCTTTTATTGAAAAGTTAAAACCAGAAAAGGGAAAACTATTTGATGTGGGAGCTGCAACAGGAATTCTCTTAAACCTTGCCAAGAAAAGAGGGTGGAAAATTGATGGAATAGAGCCAAGCAAATGGGCTGTAAATTATGCCTTAAATAAATATGGGTTAAGAATAAAAGAAGGAATATTCGAAGAGGCTGAACTCTCTGAAAATTACTATGATGTTGTTACAATGATTGACCTTATCGAGCATATTCCAGATCCAGTTACTGGAGTAAAAAAAGCATATAAAATATTAAAAAAGAATGGGATTCTGTGTATTGTTACTCCGGATGTAAGAAGTTTTATGGCAAAATTTTTTGGCAAGAGATGGTGGCATTTCAGACCTGCCCATTTAAGTTATTTTTCAAGAAAAAGCCTCACCTATTTATTAAAAAATAGTGGTTTTGAAATAGTAAAGGAGAGAAAATATGTATGGACTTTCAGTCTTTATTATTTACTTTCAAGATTTAAAATCTTTACACCTTTACTAAAATCTCATAGAATATCTTCTTTATGGAAAAGAATCCCTTTAAAACTTGCTCTTGGGGATTCTATTGAGGTTTATGCTTTAAAAAAATAAATATTGAGAATGAAGGTGAAAGGATATCTAAGAGCTATCCGTCTTGAGAGATGGCCAAGAAGTACTGCTATTTTTGTTGGAAGTATTGCATATGTCTGGTTTAATTACGATTATTTAGAAATTTCTAACTGGAAAGGCATAATAATAAATACAATTATTGCGTTTTTTTTAACATGGGGGATTTCCACTTTAAATTACATTATTAATGAAATTGCTGATGTGCCATATGATATTCATCATCCTATAAAAAAGAATAGGCCCTTGGCACGAGGAGAAGTAAAAAAAACCATTCTAATAATTATTGGAGTCCTATTAGGATTAATTAGTTTAGGTTTTGCTTTCTCCTGTTTTTCCTTTAATTTTTTCATTTCTCTAACAGCTCTTTTGATTGCTGGCATTATTTACAATGTAAGACCCATGAGGGCAAAAGAAATTCCCTTTCTCGATTCAATAGTGGAATCAGCTAATAATCCTATAAGATTTTTTATTGGATGGTATGCTCTTTCAAAAACAGAGAATTTTCCTCCTCTAAGCCTTCTCTTTTTATGGTGGGCTTTTGGAAATTTTCTAATGGTAGCAAAAAGATTTTCTGAAAAAAGATTGCTAAAAGATAAAGCAGGAGACTATCGCATTTCTCTAAAAAAATATACAGAAAAATCTCTATTGGTCTTTATGTCAATCAGTGTTCTGATTTTCTTCATTTTATACTTTATTTTTGCAATTACTTATAAATTACAATCTTTTCTCTATTTTTCTCCTTTTATACTCATATACTTTTTTCTATTTTTCAAAAAAACTTTAAAGGAAAGAGGAATAATGGAAGAACCTGAGAAATTATTTATGAATCTTAAATTCGGAGGATATACCCTTTTCTTAGTATTATTGATAATAATATCAATTCTATTTGATAGAATAGGAGAATGAGATGTTCAAAGAAAAATCTGAGCTTACCAGCATTATTGATCAAACCAATTTAAGACCAGAATTATCACAAAATGAACTTGAAGATTTAGTAAAAAAATGCATTGAATATAAGTTTTGCACTCTATTTATCCATCCATTTCATCTTGAAAAGGCAAAAAGATTTTCAGAAGGTAGTTCTTTAAAAATAGGAACAGTTGTTGGTTTTCCCTTTGGAGCAAATTTCAAGGAGGCAAAAATTCTGGAATCAAAACTTGCAGAGGAAAGGGGAGCTGATGAAATTGATATAGTAATGAATATAAGCGCATTTAAGTCAGGATACTTTTCTATTGTTGAAGAGGAATTGAGAGAAATTTTTGAGGCATCTACATCCTGTATTCACAAGGTAATAATTGAAACAGGTCTTCTTTCAGAAAAGGAGATGGAAGTTGTCTGCAATTTAATGAATAAGATTAAACCTGATTTTGTAAAAACTTCTACAGGAATTAGTGCCAGAGGAGTTACAGTTGATGATATTGTTTTTTTGAGAAAAAATCTAATACCTGAAATTAAAATAAAAGCATCCGGTGGTATAAGAACTTTAAAATTTGTGGAAGAACTTGTAAAAGCTGGTGCAAACCGGATAGGGACGAGCACCGGCTTTCAGATAGTTGAAGAATGGGAAAGGAACTTTTCTGAGTGAGATGGTAAAAAAGAAACTCCTGATTGCAACAACAAATCAAGGAAAGATTAAAGAAATCAAAAAATCTCTTGAACACTTATCCCTTGAAATTTCAGACTTAAAAGAAAACCGGATAGAACTAAAATATGAAGAGAAAGGCAAAACTTTTCTCGAAAATGCCAGGGGAAAGGCTATTTTTTACAGTCAGTTTTTTAAGGGCTTGGTCTTAGGAGAGGATTCTGGTCTTGAGGTAGAAAAACTTGGAGGAGCTCCTGGAGTTTACTCTGCTCGTTTTGCAGGAGCAAATGCAAATGACGAACTTAACAATAAAAAACTTTTGGCTCTTTTAGAAGGAGTTCCCTGGGAAGAGAGAAAAGCTCGTTTTATATCAGCTCAGGTGGTTGTTGAAGATGGAAAAGTAATTTTTGAGACAATTGAAAGTGTTAGTGGATATATTTTAGAAGAGCCGAGAGGAAATTATGGTTTTGGATATGATCCTGTTTTTTATTATCCTCCTTTAAAAAAGTCTTTTGCAGAATTATTGCCTGAAGAGAAAAATAAAGTGAGCCATCGGGGAAAAGCTTTAAATAGATTAAAAGAATTTCTAGAAAAATATCTCAAGTAAAATTAAAGTGAATTATAAATATTAGGTCTTCTATCAATCAAAAAATACTTCCGAGCAGGACAGTTTTCCAATAGCTTAAAATCAATATCTGCATAAAGAATATAATCCTCACATTTTGGAGCTTTTGCTATTATTTTACCCTCGGGATCTGTTACAAAGGATTCACCAGCAAAAGTAAGACAATCCTCTTTTCCTACTCTGTTAATCAGAGCTATGAAATATCCGTTCTGAAATGAAGCAATCTGAAGCTCTGCTTCAAAAATCCCTGGCGGCCACTCATCCACCGCACCTGCCTGTGGAACTATAACCAACTCTGCTCCTTTTAGGGCAAGTGCCCTCATATACTCAGGAAAATGGCGGTCATAACAAATCGCTATTCCAATTTTTCCGACTTCTGTCTGAAATACTCCTGCACCTAAATTTCCTGGAGAATAATAGTGTTTCTCGTGAAAACAGGGAGCTTCAATAATATGAATCATCCTTGTTTTTCCTATAATTTCTCCCTTTTTATTTATTATCACTGACGTGTCATACGTATTTTCTCCATCCTTCTCAAAAAGATTTATAATTAATACAACCTTGAGCTCCTTTGCTTTTTTAGAAAACAGGTCTGTTATTGGGCCCGGAATTGATTCTGCTGACTCAAAAGCTTCTTTATAATCAGGATACTGAGGAAAGAAAAAATCAAAGGAAAGCTCTGGAAAGGCGATTAATTCAGCTCCTTCATTTGCAGCCTTCTCAACAGCCCTTAAACCCCTTTCAATATTATCGCTTTTATTCTTAGTTGAATGCTGTTGAACAAGCGCAATTTTCATAACCCTTCCTCTTCAGAATTTTTGAATTTGGATTATATATTTTTTCATCTTAATTGTAAAGTTTTACAAAGTCCTATTTAATAGAATTCTCTTTCAATCTTATTTTTGTAAGAAAAATCACGTTTTCATTAGTTATAGAAGATACGGTGCTCATAACAATTAATCCAGTGGCATTAATTATTCTATTTCCAGTCACTATTCTCACAGCGTATTCTTTTCCGACCTTAAGCCCGTGAAACAACTCAATGAGAATCTCCCTGGAATTAAAATCCAGCAATTTTCCCTCAAGATTATAATTTATTTGAACTCTCGGCATATTACTTATTGATACCTGATTTTCCTCCCTCATTTTTAACCTCGAATTTCATGACATCTGTTTTTCTACATATTTTGTAAAACCAAATAATAATTTCGAAGTGTCTTCTATTTCTTTAACCAATCTTTTATAATCTTCTTCTTTTAAGTATCCAAGCCTTCTGGAGAAATGAATTAAATATTCCAATTCATCAATTAATCTTAAAGATTCTCTTAAACAGTTTATATCCTTTCTTCTTGATCCACTCGAAATTAGAACTGGAATTCTTATAGCACATTCTTTGATTTGATTTTTCAATTCTCTATCATTTTCTCCTTCAATAATGTTTCTTACAAGATTAAAAATTTCCCATGCCAGATTATCCGCTTTTTGCCATGCTTTAATTTTTGAATTTTTTATCATTTTAAACCTCCTTATTAAAGGAGGGGGCTTGCGCCCCCCTGTTCTTTCATTTTGTCCTTCCAACTGTAATCAAATCTTTAATCCGTAGAAAAGTCTTCTCACCTATCCCTCTCACTTTCATAATATCTTCAACTCTCTTGAAAGGGCCATGTTCTTTTCTGTAATTGATAATCCTTTGAGCAACTTTTGGACCAATTCTCGGAAGAGTCTGAAGCTCAGTCAAGGACGCAGTATTAATGTTGACTTTCTTTTTAGCTTTTGTTTGAGCCTGAACCTGAATAAATGAAAAAGCTCCTAATAAAAACCACATACAAAGAACCAGAACCAAAACTTTTTTAATTTTTCCAATCATTTTAACCTCCTTTCAATTCCTCAATATGCAAGCACAATACCAAATTTTTTATTTATTCCATTCTCTTTATTTTCAATCACTTAGATATAGAACATCCTTTTTGATGTAAACAAGCATTTACATTTTTATTTTTTTGAAGGGAAACAGATGTTTACGTTTTTAATCTATTAGGAACGGGGGTGAGCTTTTTTATAAATTTCAATTAATCTTTTTAAATTTAAATGCGTATATTTTTGAGTTGTTGATAGGCTTTCATGTCCGAGTAGTTCCTGTATTGCCCTTAAATCTGCTCCTCTGCTCAACAAATGTGAAGCAAAGGAATGTCTTATTGAATGGGGACTTACTTTTCTCTTTATTACTAACTGCTTAACATATTTCTCCAGAATTCTCTCAACCGATCTCGGGCTTATTCTCTTTCCCTGATAATTAAGAAAGAGAGCTCGTGCATCTACCCTCCCTTTATTTATAGTATTTCTCAATTTCAAATAATTATTTAAGCTTTGCAGGGCAATCCTTCCAAACGGAATAACTCTTTCTTTTTTACCTTTTCCCTTTACTCTGACAAGCTGTTCTCGCAAATTCACATCCTCTAAATTGAGGGAAACCAGTTCACTTAACCTCATTCCAGTAGCATACAATAGCTCAAGAATTGCTTTATCCCTTGCTTCAAGAGGGGTAGAAGGTTTTATCGAATCAAGCAAAGTAGATATTTCCTGCTCTGTTAAAAAAGAAGGGATTTTCTTCTCCTGCTTTGGTGTAGAAATAACCTTTGCTGGATTGTCTTTGAGTTTACCTCTCCTGATAAGATATTGAAAAAATGAGCGAATGGCAGCTAATCTTCTTGCAATTGTGGATTTACTCTCTCCTCTTTTAAAACAATCCGCCATAAAACCCCTGATAGAGACATTATCTACTTTATTCAATTGAATATTTTTTTCTTCAAGGTACTCATTAAATCTATATAGATCAAATCTATAATTTTTTATTGTATGCGCGGAGACATTTTTTTGATATTTCAGGTAATTTAAAAAATTCTCAATCTCTTTTAAAATTGATTTCATTCCTGATAATTACATTTATAACAATAAATCTTTCTTCCACCTCTAATAAATATTTTCTCCAGAAGAAAATAATTCCCGCATTCAGGACAAACCTGAAATATTGGCTTATCCCAAACTGCAAAATCGCATTTAGGGTAATTACTACAGCCATAAAAAATTCTGCCCTTTTTGGTCTTTCTCGCTATGATTGTTCCACCACAACCATTTGGACATGGAACTCCAGTATCCTTGCTCTCTTTTTTGATATATTTACAATCCGGATAATTTGAACATGCAATAAACTGGCCATATTTACCGCTTCTAAGCACTAAATTTGCTCCGCATTCTGGACATTTCTCTTCGAGCATTTTATATGTCTTCGATGTGAAACTCCTCGTAAAATCACAACTTGGAAAGTTACTGCATGCATAAAATCTCCCAAATTTTCCTTCCCTGATTACCAAATTGGAACCACATTTTGGACATTTCTCCTCAGCAGGAATACCTTTTGCTCTTACATATTCTCCTTCTTGATATGCTTTATTTAAATCATTATTTAAATGTTTATAAAACTCTTTAACTGCATTCACCCATCTCAATTCACCTTCGCTCACTTTATCAAGCTTTTCTTCCATTTTAGCTGTAAATTGTGTTTGCATTATATCTGGAAAATATTGGATCAAATAATCTGTTACAAAAATCCCAAGTTCAGTCGGAATGAACCTGCCTTTTTCTTTTATAACATAAACCCTGTCCTGGAGAGTTGAAATAATTGTAGAGTAAGTACTCGGTCTTCCAATTCCTTTTGCTTCGAGTTCTTTAACTAAACTTCCCTCCGTGTATCTCGGAGGAGGCTGAGTAAAATTCTGTTTTGGTTCAATTTTTTCTAATTTAAGTTTCTCCCCTTTCCGAACAGGAGGAAGGATTGATTCCTTCTCTTTTTTCTCTTTGTAAAGAATTGTAAATCCTGGAAACTTAACAACCTCTCCTTTTGCCTGGAGTAAATATTTTCCTGCAATTATATCAAGTGTAGTCTCTTCAATTTCTGCAGATTTGAATTGAGATGCAAGGAATCTATTCCATATTAATTTATACAAATTATACTCATCTTTCTTTAAATAGGGTTTTACCATTTCTGGCGTCCTCTTAACGGAAGTTGGTCGAATTGCTTCATGAGCATCCTGTGCTTTTTTCCTGTTTTTATATATTCTTGGTGTAGAAGGGACATATTCCTTTCCAAAGCTCTGCCCTATAAACTCTCTTGCTTCTTTTATAGCTAAATCAGAGACCCTAACAGAATCTGTTCTCATATAAGTTATTAATCCCACTAATCCTTCTTCTCCGATTTCAAGACCTTCATAAAGGCGCTGTGCTATTTGCATAGTCTTTTTTACAGGATAATTGTAAATTCTGAAGGCTTCCTGTTGAAGAGTACTTGTAATAAAAGGAGGAGGGGGATTCTTTATCTTCTTTTGGACTTTAATATCATGAATTAGAAAAGAAGATTTTTTAAGCTCATCAACTATTTTATGAGCTTCCTTTTCGTTTTCAATTTCTGCTTTTTTGCCCTCTATTTTTACAAGATTTGCTTTAAAAATGGGTGGATTCTTTGCAGCTAACCATACAGAAATTGTCCAGTATTCTTTTGGAACGAAATCCCTTATCTCTTTTTCTCTTTCACATATAAGTCTCAGCGCAACAGATTGAACCCTCCCTGCACTTAAGCCTTTTCCTATTTTTTTCCAAAGTAATGGACTTATCAAATAACCAACCAACCTATCAAGAGCTCTTCTGGCAAATTGAGCTTCAACCTTATTCATATCAATCTCGCCAAGATTTCTAAATGCCTCAAAAATACCCTTTCTGGTTATCTCATGAAGAATTGCACGATAAATTTTTACTTTTGAACCATCAATTTCCTGAGCTATATGCCATCCAATTGCCTCTCCTTCTCTATCAGGATCTGTTGCAAGAATAACCTTAGAAGATTGTTGTGCCAGGCGCCTTAATTCCTTTAATATTTTCTCTCTCCCAGGAATTATTTGAAAAGTTAATTTAAAATCATTTTCTATATCAATGCCCATTTTATTCTTGGGCAAATCTTTAACATGACCCATTGAAGCTTTTACAATAAACTCCCTCCCCAGATATTTATTTATTGTCTTGGCTTTTGCAGGAGATTCAACAATAACCAGTGACTTACTCATATTATTTTCCTCTGAAAATATTTTCCCGGATGCTGAATTACCATATCTTTTAATTCAAGATTTAGTAAAATAGAAAGAAGTTCAGAAATTGAAAAATCTGTTTTCTGAGAAAGGACGTCAATATGAATTTTTTCATCCGGTTTTAAAACATTTAAGACTCTTTCTTCTTCAGGACTTAACTTAATTATTTCCCTTTTCTTCTCTTTTTCCTTTAATAAAATCTCTTCCTTTAGTGGAGCAGGTAATTCTTCCACAATATCTTCCCAGCTCGTAACTGGCTTTGCTCCGTTTTTTATTAACCAATTTGCTCCGTAACTGTATTCTGAGGTTACATTACCTGGTACAGCCATTACTTCTCTATTCTGCTCCAATGCCAAGCGTGCAGTAATCAAGGAACCACTTCTCTTAGCTGCTTCAACCACAACAACTGCAAGGCTTATTCCACTTATTATTCTATTTCTTATTGGAAAATGAAAACTATGCGGAGGTGAGCCAAGAGGAAATTCTGTTATGATTGCCCCTGAGTCTGCTATTTTCTTGAATAAAGATATGTTCTCCTTTGGATAAACATAATCTATCCCTGAGCCAAGAACAGCAATAGTATTTCCTCCTACATTGAGTGATGCCCGATGTGCACAGGAGTCTATACCTCTTGCAAGACCACTTACAATAACCAATCCCCTCTCAGCAAGCTCTGACGAAATTTTCTCTGCAACTGCTCTCCCATAAGGAGTGGGTTTTCTTGTCCCTACAATCGCTATACAGGGTTGATTTAAAACCTCTTTTTTACCATAGCAATAGATAACAATAGGAGGATCATAAATTTCCTTAAGTAAATCAGGATACTCCTCGTCACCTATTGTAATAACTTCATAATTCTTCTTATAGACTTCTGAAAGATTCCTGAAAGCCTCAGCTACTATCTCTCTTGATACTAGCATTTTAACCTTCTCTTTTTTTACTCCAATTTTTTCTAACTCCTCTGGTTCTGCTTCAAAAATTTCCTCGACCTTTTTAAATCTTTCCCTTAATTTTGTAATAATTTTTAAATTAGTACCAAATAATAAGTGCAATGAATACCAGTATAATTTGTTTTTACTGAATCTACTATTCAATTTCCTCTGGAGGGATAACAAAAACAGGTATTGAAGAATATGAAACAACCTTTTCTGTTGTGCTACCAAGGAAAAATCTCTCCAAAGCACTTCGAGTATAAGTAGACATTACTATTAAATCATAATTATGAGTATTTGCAAAATCCACAATACCTGCTGCAGCATTCACAGCCCTGTAAACTTCTTCCTTTATTTTAATCTTCTCTTTTTCTTCCCTTTTTCTCTTCTGAAATTCTTTATAAACAGCCTCTAATAATCCGTCAAGTATTTTGGGCGGGAAATCATATCCGTGGAGTTCAAGAACATGTAAAATTGTGATATCAGCATCAAAAGCTTTTGCAATTTCCCATGCATATTTTCTTTCACTCTCTTCTCGGGTAGAAAAATCAGTTGGAATCAGTATTTTCTTAATAGCTGGTTTTTTAGCGCTCTTTTTTGTGACAAGAACGGGGATGTGAGAAGCTCTTAGAACTCTATTTGCAACACTCCCAATAAAAAACTTTTCAACAACGGATAGCCCTCTCTTCCCTAATACAATTAAATCAGCCTTTTTCTTCTCTGCAATTTCAACTATTTTATCAGGTGGATTTCCTTGTGAAATGAGATTAGTTGTTTTAACATCTCTTCCTTTTCCAATTGTTAATAATCTTTTTTTAGCAGTTTTTTTCAATTCATCAATTTTTTTAATGAGCTCTCCTTTGATCAAAATAGAGGTATTGTAAAGAATTGGCGAAAAATCAGGTATTACATGAAGGGCAAACAATGATGCATTGAATTTTTTTGCAAATAATTCTGCATAATTGAGTGCATCAACTGACTCATCTGAGAAATCAGTAGCCCATACAATTCTCTGAATCAATTTAGACATAATTTCCTCCTTTTCCAGTGTAAATTCATTCACTTATTTTAATAATTAATTAAACAAAAAACAAGCTCGAGTCTTTAAATATTTTCACTTATAGAAAAGAATTCAAAAATTAATAAATGAGCAATTTAAAGATAAGACTTGCATTCTAATCTCACATCGAATCTGGAATATTCCTGAACTGAAAATTTATTTAATGAATAATGGAAAGATTTATAAAACATAATCTTAACGTATTAACTGGAAAGTATATCTATCCCTATTTTGGGAACTCGTTTAAATTTCTCTTGACAGGAAATTTTTATTGATTATATCATTTTAAAGGAGCCAGAGGACAGGTTCGAAAGAAACCTGTCGGGGGGTAGGCAAAAATTAAAAATATTTAAGGAGTATTTTAAATTGAAATAGCTGATAGAGAGAAAAACAAAGGGGGAGGAAATGTTAGTGGGGAGAAGTAAAGTTATAAGAAAGATAAGGAAATTTATAAACATTGCCTCAAGAAGTAAAAATTGTGCTTTGATAAGTGGAGAGACAGGAGTTGGTAAGGAACTTGTTGCAAGAGAAATACACAAACAAAGCATAAGAGAAAATGGACCTTTTGTAGTGGTTGATTCCCCCTCAATTCCTGAAAATCTCTTTGAATCAGAGTTATTTGGACATAAGAAAGGTTCATTCACAGATGCAAAACAAGATAAAAAGGGATTAATAGAAGAAGCAAATAATGGAACAATCTTTTTTGATGAAATTGGAGATTTACCTCTTTTCCTTCAAACAAAACTCCTCAGAGTAATCGAGAATAAAGAGCTAAGGAGAATTGGAGAGACAAGAACAAGACAGGTGAATGTCCGATATATTTTTGCTACGAACAGAGACTTAAAAGAAGAGATAAAGAGAGGAAGGTTTAGAAAAGATTTATATTTCAGAATAAGTGTTTTGAAAATTCATATTCCTCCTCTCAGAGAAAGAAAAGAGGATATTCCATTGTTGATAGATTATTTTATAGAAAAAGAGAACAAAGAAAGGAAAGACCACAAAATAATGTCAAAACAAGCACTAATAAAACTCGTGGAATACCATTTTCCAGGAAACATAAGAGAATTACAAAATATAATAACAAGAGCATATGAGATAGCAGAAGGGAGAGAAATACGAGAGGAGCATATAGAATTTGAGGAAGGACTGGAAGAGAAAATATCAAAAAAAGCGTTTATTTCACCCCTGGAATTATTCAAAGATATGGTAGAGAGAGGAAAAAATTATTGGGAAGCGGTTCATAGACCGTTTTTAGAGCGTGAATTAAATCGAAGAGAAGTGAAAGAAATAATTGATTTAGGATTAAAACGAACAAATGGTTCTTACAAAGGACTTTGTAAATTGTTTAATATTTGTGAGAAAGAGTATAAGAGATTTCTTAATATACTAACAATTCATAAACTTAAATGAATCTACCTATAAGTAGACTTAATCTACCTATGAGTAGACTTACTATCTTATTTAAATTCAGTAAAATAAAGAAAATTTTAGTTATTTTTAAAAATTTACTCTACCTATAGGTAGACTTTTTATTAACTTTCCAATTTTAAATTTCTAATTTTAAAATGATATTTCTTTATATATCAAGCACTTAGTTTAATCTCCTATAACTTGGCACGAAATTTGCTCCCAAGCTAAGTGGAAAATTTTAGTGAAAGGAGGTATTGAAATTGAGAAAGAAAAGAATTTATTTTGCTTTATTTATTATTTTTAGCGCGTTTATTATTACTTCCATATTATCTTTTCAAGATGGAAGTAATAAAACTAAAAAAATTGAAAATATCCCTTTTTTCTTTTCAGAAGGGATTTTTGATGTAATTCCCGTGATAGTATTACATTACAATATCCCATCAGATCCGAAGAGTGGGTTAAAACTTATAGAAGGTTTAGATCCAAAAACTAATTCTCGAATTTTCTCGTTGGAATTTGATATCCTATCTCACAATAAAAATAAAATCAGAACTCAACGTTTCTATTCCCCTTCAGGCATCCTTTTATTGCGTAGTAGACTGAAAGATGGTAAGATAAATTTTCAGTTTGATTTTTTAGGTGATAAAAATATTTCAATCAGAGACACAAAAATTTCATGGAAGAAAAGTAAATTTGAAATATTTTTAGAAGGTAAAAGAATGGTTAATATTATTCTTCAGTACAATAAAGATGGTCGAGTAGAAATTTCTTCTAAGTCAAAAGAAAATGGAATCAAACAGTTAATAACTCTTTTTAAAAAAATAAGAGGATCTACTTTCGAAAAGCAACTTAAAGAATTTACATGGGCTCATTCTTTTATGCCCGAGAATGACTCAACCTATGCGGCTATATTCGCTGGAAGTCTTACGGGAATAGTTTCTATCCCGGATCAGCTTTCAATTAATACTCGAAACCAATCCGATGATTCTCCATTTTGGGATTACGTAGAATGCTTAGAAGCTTCTTGTTCTGATTGTGGAGGATATTGGGTAATATCACCAATTACAGGATGTGTATGGGAATGGGATCCGTTAGGTATATATAGTGCATGTTATGCAATTCAAGCCATAATTTGTGCAAAAGAATTCTTACAATTATAAAATGGCTTTATGTCGAATTTACAACAAAATATAATATCTATAAAGAATTTATTTAAATCATTTGGAAATCTTTTTTCTCGAAAATTAGTATTAAAAAATATTAATTTAGATATATTGAAGGGAGAAGTATTCGGTTTAATTGGTCCGAATGGTGCAGGAAAAACAACTCTAATGGGATGCATGTTAGGATTACTTAAGATTGACTCTGGAGAAATACTTATTAATGGCAGATCGCCTTTGAATATAGAAATAAAAAGAAATATTGGATACCTTCCTGAAAGAATAGGTTTTTACAAGACAATGACAGGAAAAGAATTCTTAATTTTTCAAGGAAAGCTCTTTGGACTTCCTAACCCTGTTCTCAAGAAAAGGGTTGATGCTCTGTTAAGGGAATTAGAGCTAAAAGATGTTGCTAACTGTAAAATAAGAATATACTCAAGGGGCATGCTACAAAGACTCAGTTGGGCTCAGGCACTTATTCATAATCCAGACATTCTCTTTCTGGATGAGCCTGCAGCAGGAATGGATCCCTCAGGGATCATTCGGGTAAGAAACTTGATACTTCAATTAAAAAAAGAGGGAAAAACTATTTTTTTAAATTCTCATAAACTCTCCGAAGTAGAAAAAGTTTGTGATCGAATAGCTTTCATCGATAAGGGAGAGATCATTCATATTGAGACTCTAAGAAGAGATCATTTGATCTATAAAATAGAATATTCAGAGACTAAGAAAGAATTTATTACTTTAGATATGCCATTAATTCATGGACTAGAAATATATCAAATTAATAATTCTTTTATAAAAATTAAAGTAGAAAATGAACGTGCTCTTTTTTCCTTTTTGAAACATTTATTAAATAAGGGTGTGAAAATAACTGAGGTTATTAAAGAGAAAGTTGATATAGAAAAATTTTTCTTAGACTAATGAATAAATATATTGTTATTAAAGTATTCACTGAAAAAATAAAAAGCCCCATTTATATTGGTTTTTTTATAGGCGCAGGAGGTTTTATAATTGTTCAATTCTTTGAAATTGTTATTTCTCCCAAAAAAATATTTGATTTGGCTTTTCTTCTCACTCTATTCATCACTCCGGGAATATTTGGGAAGGAGATTTCCTCAGGAACTATCCAATTTCTGTTAACGAAACCTATCAAATGGTCATCTGTTTACTTTTCAAAAGTGTTTGGAGTATGGCTAACTATGTTCTCTTTCCTGATCTTCACTATTTTTTTATTTGGATTATCTCAATTTCTTTTGTCTGGATTAAAAGCGGAAAACCTCATTATATTTCTTATCGATGGTCTCCTTAAACTTACTTTATTAATTTCTATGATTAGCTTCTTCTCTACTTTTTTACCTGATTATGGAGACATAGTTGCTTTTATTATCTTTGCCTTATTATTAAGTGGTATTTATGAAATTTCTCACACATTCTTGAAATCCCCAGTTTGGTTAAAAAATTCTATAGAGTCAATTATTTTATTTCTAATGGGGAAAGAAAAAAGCTTTTCTGCTTGGCTTCAAGATGGAAATTTCCTGAAAAATTTTGGATTATATTTAGCTCGACTTTTGTTTTTCCTTCTCGGAGGCCTATTTATTTTTAAGAGCCGGGATTATGGATACGGACAAAGATAATGAATGATCAAATTAATTTAGATACAACTAATCATATTTGACTAAGTGACATTCTATCTTTATCTCAACTCGAAGAAGAAAACTTAAATTGAAAAATTCAAAGATAAAACCTGCATTCTAATCTCACATCAAATCTGGAATATTCCTGGATTGAAAGTTTATTTTATGGATAATGGTAAGATCATTAATAGAAAAAGTAATGGTAAATTCTGTATTCTTTTTAATAAAGAACATTTCCTACGAGAATGTTCTTTATAAAGTTATTTATTTTAAGAATGAAATTGAAAAAATGTTTTTAGTAGAAAAAATATTACAGTTAAAGAATCCAGAAAGGTATATTCAAATAAGCGAAAAATGTGAGACAAATGCATTTATTATAAAAAAATTGTTTATTCCCAAAATCTTGTGAAATTCTTTTATTAAAAGAAAAAGCCCTTAGAAATTTAAAAAAAGAAATACATCAAATCAAAAAGAATTTTTTAGAAAGAGCCGTAAATGAGCTTGAAAGTATTTACTTTTATAATACCTTATGGTGGGAGAGAATCAATAAATTGTTTTGCACCTCAAACAATGATATATTAGAATTAACTGAAGAAATAAAAAGGAGGGGAAAATGAGAAAAGTGGAACGGCTATTTTTAAATATAGTTGTTTTTCTTATGTGTATTGCGATTTTCAACAACTTAGTTCATTCCGAAAAAATAAAAATAAAAACCGAAAATGGAGTAACAGTCATTTATAATCCAAAAAATCCAGTACATCTTCCCGGAGTTCCTAATAGATTAAGACTAATAAAAGAATTCTCAATAGGAGAGAAAGTAGGTAAAAAAGAGTATATGTTCACGAAAATAATTTTAGATGTAAATGATGAAGGAAATATTTATGTCTTAGACTCTAAGGAATGTAATATCAAAATTTTTAATGAGAAAGGAAACTTTCTAAAAATGTTTGGTCAAAAGGGACAGGGACCTGGAGAATTCAGTAGCCCAAGGTATATCCAAATTACCCCGCATAAAGAAATTATGGTCTATGATTTATATGCTCGCCGTATAAATTTCTTTTCGCTTAATGGAGAATATTTAAGAGAGGTTTCTGTTGCAGTATTCCCTCTTTTTCTTGATCCAAAAATTGATAGTGAAAGAAATATAATTGGAGTTGTTATGGAAAGACAGCCAGGAGTTAAATCAACAACGGTAAGAAAATTGATAAAATTTAGCACAGATTTAAAGCCAATTATCATGATAGATAAAGTAATTTCATCACATCCTGGAGCTATTAATCTTTTCCCACCACGAATTTATTTTGATTTAACTAAAGAAAATAATATTATTTATGGAATTTCGGATAATTATGAAATAAAAGTTATTAATCCAAAAGGAAAATTAATTAAAAAGATAATTAAAAGATGCGATTTAGTAAAAATTGGACAAAAAGATAAAAAAGAAAAAATAAAAGAAATTTTTGGGAAACGCGGAATTATCCCAGGAATTAATGTTAAATTTCCAAAGTATTTCCCAGCATTTTGGAGTTTATCTATTGATGAAGAAGGAAGAATATTTATAGGCACCTATGAAAAAGTAAAAGATAAAAAAGGTTATTACTATTTCGATGTTTTTGATTCAGTGGGAAGGTATATTGCTAAGATCCCTTTAAAAATAAAACCCAAGCAATGGTTTGTGTGGAAAAATAAAAAATTATATGTTGTTGAAGAAACTGAAGAAGGTTTTCCTATAATCCAATGTTATAAGGTAATTTGGCATTAACAATCCATAATTTAATTATGAAAATAACATTTCCCCCAAGAAAATATTTGAAACATTTCAAATTTTAAAATATTTTAAGAAATCATTTAAATCTTCAAATCCAAAAGAAAAACCGCAAAAAATAAAACTTTCATCTCTAAAACAATTATTTCCTTACTTCAGAACTCATTGGAAATAGACACTTGTCGCTTCCATCTTCATGATTCTCCTCTCCCTCTTAGCACTTCCAACCCCCTACTTAATGAAATACATAATTGACGATGTCCTCATAGCGAAAAACATAAAACTTTTAAATTTAATTATTTTACTTTTAATTGCAATTCAGCTTTTGAGACTGATATTTTCTTTTCTCACAAACTATCTTTTCAGCGTTTTCAATCAAGAAGTAATTGTTAAAATAAAAAAGATTTATTTCACCGACTTCTTTGACTTCCCCTCTCATTCTTTGATAAAACACGGACAGGATACCTGCTATCGAGAATAGGAGAGGTAGAAGGACTTAGCTTTTTCTTCTCAAATACATTTGTAAGAATTCTAATTGGACTCTTTGAATTTATATTCTGTCTTACGGTTCTTTTTTATTTAAACTGGAAACTAACTTTTATTTCAATCTCCATACCTCCACTTTTCAATTTTGATTTAGGAAGGAAAAGAATTCGGAAATTAATTAATAATAATTTCAAAGATAAAACTTGCATTCTAATCTCACATCGAATCTGGAATATTCCAAAATTAAAAATTTATTGTAATGAAAAGATTTATAAAGTTGAAAAACGCCATAGCCTAAATTTGACAATTTTTGACCATAAAGTTAAAATTTGACTATATAGTCAAAATGGGAGTAAAAGAAAGAAAGGAAAGGGAAAGGGAAGCAAGAAAGCAAACAATACTTGAGGCTGCTATTGAGATATTCTCAAGAAAGGGATATGAAAAAACAAATATGGAAGAGATTGCGGAAAAGGCTGAGCTATCGAAGGGGGTTATTTACTATTATTTTGAATCAAAGGAAAAGCTTTTCGAAGAACTTGTCCTTTCCGAGGTTTCAAAATATTACAGAAGTGCTTATGAAGCAATAAAAGAAAAAAAGGACTACAAAGAAATTTTCTCTGCCTTACTTGATTTTCACATTTCTTATTTCTCAAAAAGAAAAGAAATACTCAGTTTAATTTTCCCTTTTGGGAAAAGTTCACCTGTATTTATAAATGGTGAATTGAAAGAAAAAATAAAAGAGGTAAGAAGCCCGATTGAAGAGCGCATTATGAATCTTTTAGGAGAGAAAGGAATAACAATTTCTGAACTTCTCTGGAGCTATATAATTGGGATTTCTGTCAAGATGACTCAGAAGAAAGATATTAAAAAGATAAAAGAAGAGATTGAAATCTTTAAACAAATGCTTGAAGGAGTATTGAAATGAAAAAATTTATGAATCTAATCATTGAAAATCCATGGAAAACTCTTCTCGCGCTTTTATTCATTACATTATTTTTCACCTATCAATTGAAAAATCTTAAAATGAATCCAGATATTACTGAAGCACTTCCAAAATCAATCCCTGCTAAAAGACTTTATGACAAAATGAAGGAGATTTTTCCATCAAAAGACATGGCAATGGTAATTTATGAAGGTAATATTTTTTCTATAAATGGAGCTAAAGAGATAAGTGAATTAACATCAATTCTTGAAGATTTTCCTGAAGCCTATTCTGTGATGAGTCCAACAAATATAAAAATAATTGAAGGAGTGGAAGAGGGAATAAATGTGGAAGAGGCATTAAAGGAACTTCCATCCTCTCCCGAGGATATTAAAAAATGGAGACAGAGACTAAACGAAAATCCTGCTTTCTTAAAGAACTTAATTTCAGATGATGAGAAATCCGTGGCTATATTGGTTTTTCTCAGAAAATCAGTGGATGAGGATAAATTTGCAGAAAAACTATTAAAGACATTGGATGAATTTTCAAAGAATCATAAGGGAAAGGTATTTGCCTCAGGACAGCCTGTTATAAATTATTACATAAGCAAAGGCATAGCAAGAGATATGGGTGTATTTTTCACCTCTGGAATAATTCTAATTTTTGTTCTTCTTCTCCTGATATTTACAAGCGCAAGAGGAGTGTTAATCCCATTAACAGTTGTGATAGTCAGTGTTCTATGGACTCTTGGATTCATGGCTTTTATTGGAAAACCAATAACTCATGCTACAGAAATTATTCCAATTCTCATTATGGCAATAGGAATTGCTGATAGCATTCATTTGTTAACTCATTATTATCAAAGGGCGCCCTTTCATACTTCTTCAAGAGAGCTTGTGCGAGAGGTAATGTACGAGCTCCATTCCCCTGTGATAATGACCTCACTTACAACAATGGCTGGCTTTATAGCATTAAATACAAGTAATATGGAATCCCTTGAAGAACTGGGTATTTTTTCTGCATTTGGAGTTTTTTGCGCATTAATTCTCTCCCTTACTTTTGTTCCAGCGACTCTATCACTTTTAAAAATAAAAATTGGGAAAAAATGGAGAGAAGAAAAAGGTAGATTACGGGGCTTTATGCTTAAATATTCAGATTTTTTAATTAGAAGAAAAAAGTCTGTTGCAATCGGAGTCGCAATCATCCTGATTGTTTCAATTTTTGCAATCTCAAAATTAAATGTCGAATCAAGTCAGATAAAACAGCTCCCAAAAAATAATCCAGTAAGAAAATCAGCTGAATTTGTAAATAAGCACTTTGCAGGAACTACAACTTTCTATGTGCTCTTTGAAGGAGATGAGGATGGATACATAAAAAAACCTGCAGTTCTTAAAGTAATGGACGAACTTGAAAGATATGCTGAAAAACTTTCTAATGTTGGTTCAGCACAATCTATTGCGGATTTTATTAAGCTAATAAATAAAGCAATTCATAACAATGACCAATCATATTACAGGATACCAAAAGAAATTGAAGAAGAGAAAATAGTTTATTTTGAAGGGGGAAAGAAAATAGAAGAAAAATTCCAAGTAAAAGGGGAAAAACTAATCGCGCAACTTCTCCAGCTTTATGAACTCTCATCCTCTCCAGAGGATTTTGCCAATTTCGTGGACTTTAATTACAGGAATGCAAGGGTTGCAATTTTTGTAAAGACAGATGAAGATTCTCAGCTTAGAAAAATTGATAGAGCTCTTTCAGAATTCCTCAAGAAAAATGTCAATGGAGTAAAAGCAGAAATAACAGGAATGGCAAAATTAATTCTTATTGTAAGAGAAATGACCATAAAAGGTCAGTTTTTAAGCATAATCGCATCATTATTTTTAATATGGCTTATTACCTCACTCATGTTTCGTTCACCAATAATTGGAATATTTAACGCCATGCCATTGTTTTTTGGGATATTTTTAAATTTCGCTACGATGGGAGCTCTTGGAATTCCAATTAATATTATGACAATGGTTACTTCAAGTCTTGCAATAGGAATTGGTGTTGATTATGCTATTCATTTCATACACAGATATATTATCGAACTCGGTTCAAATAACCATTATGAGAAAAGCATTCCTCAATCAATGAAAACTTCTGGAGTAGCAATAACTTTTAATTCATTTGTGGTTGCATCTGGATTTATAATCCTTGTTCTCTCGACCTTTAAAGGCGTTAAATTTATGGGATTTCTTTTAGCTCTTACAATGATAACAACAGCTTTTGCAGCATTAACAATCCTTCCAATTTATTTTATAACCTTTAAACCGAAATCTCTCAAAAAGGCAGGTCAAAGGAGGAAAGAATGAGAAAAATTATAAATATAATTTTCATATTTCTATTAATAATTCCTCTTTCTGGAGAAAATTTCACTGGAATTCAAATCATGGAAAAAGTTGTGAAAAAGACAGGCTGGAAAGATATGGAAGGAGAAATAACAATGAAAATCACAGTAAGGGGAAGAACACGAACAAGAAAAATTAAACTTTTCTCCAGAAAAAGAACAGAAGATGAATCTGACATGGTAATGAAATTTCTATATCCACCGGATGTGGAAGGCACAGGATTCCTTCTAATTGAACATGCAAAAGGAGAGGATGAAAGATATTTATATCTTCCTGCTTTGAGAAGAATCAAGAGAATAGCAGCGAGTGGAAAAGGAGGAGCATTCATGGGTTCTGATTTCAGCTATTATGATATTGGAAAACCGAAGTTAAAAGACTGGAATTATAAAAATTTAGGACTTGTTGATTTCAACGGATTGAAATGTTACAAAGTCGAGGCATTGCCCATAAATAAAAAAATCGAAAAGGACACAGGCTATAGTAAAATCATCCACTGGATTGACCCTGAAAAGTGGAGTATTGTTCATGCTGAGTATTATGACAGAATGGGAAAAATCTGGAAAATTCTTGAAGTGAAGGAAATTAAAAATATTAATGGGGTATGGTTTCAGATGCATTTAATAATGAAAAATGTTCAGGGAGAAAGTGTAAGTGAAATGAAATTCGAAAATATTGAGATAAATAAAGGGCTGTCACCAAAATTATTCACTAAGAGGTATTTAATGCAATGAAAGGATTTAAATTTTTTCGAGTAATAGTCCTATTATTTTTTACCTTCTCATCTATCTTTTCCATGGACTTTAATGGTTATTTAAAATTCTTTGCGCATCCAAAACTCACCTCTCCATTTGCATTCGACAGATTCGGAGCAAGATTCCAGCTCACCTTTAAAGAGAAAAGAGAAAATATAGGCTTTTTCGCCTCCTTTAATTTTGATCTTGACGAGAGAAATATTAGCCGATTCTTATATAAAGACCGCTCCTCTGCATTAAAAATTTATCCTGTGGAGGCATATCTTACAATCCGATTCCCAAATGTGGATTTTAAACTCGGAAAACAGTTCATCTTCTGGGGAAGAACTGACTGGATAAATCCAACAGACAACATCACCCCATGGGATTACACCAATATAACAGCAGAAATCGAGGATTACAGGATTGCAGTAAATTCAGTGAAGATAAACTGGTATTTTGGTATTTCAAATATTGAATTTGTTTTTGTTCCGTATTTCATACCAAATGAAACAGGGATGAAAATTCCAGGCGCAGAAACTTCTCTTCCCGAACAGAAACCAGAAAACTGGCAGGAAGGCGTGAGATTTTCTTCGGGCATAGCAGGAATTAATTTTTCGTTCTCATACTGGAGGGGCTTCGACCTCTTTCCAGCAATGGTTCCTGAAAAAGGAATGATGAAAATAGAATATCAAAAACAGCAGGTTTTCGGTTTTGATTTTGACTACGCGATTGGGAGATTTGTTTTTAAAGGAGAAGGAGCATATTTCCTCACCGAAGATAGAGAAGGATATAATCCATTTATAAAAAATCCTCATTTACAATATGTGCTCGGCACAGACTATAATTTAACAGAAAATTTTATTCTGAATTTCCAATTTATTGAAAATAGAGTTCTTAAGTGGAGAGAAGGTTTTATGAGTCCTGTTGAAGAGAAATTAAAAAATTCCACCTCTCTTCGAATCGCATATAAAAGAGAACCTTTTTATAGCCTTCAGCTTATTATGGTTTATAATTTCAAAGATGGTGATTATTTTATTCTCCCAATATTTACCTATGAAATACGCGATGGAATAAAACTCTATATGGGAGCTTCTATTTTCAGAGGACCTGAGGACAGTGTTTTTGGTAGAAATAAAAAACTATCAAAGGCTTTTATAGAAGTTAAATATTTCTTCTAAAATTCCTTATTTGACAGCACAGGTTCTATCCAGTTTGCATGGTCCCAGTCCTTTCCATCTCCTCCATCTTCAACTTTAAGGCAAAGAGTTTTTACTCCGATAATATCAATTTCAATCTTTTTCGGAGAATCTTTTTTCCTTATTAGACCACTATCCCATAGTAGTTTTTTATCTCCATAAACTTTAAACACCACACTCCCCTTGCCCTTCCATGTATGACTATCTATTCCAACTATAGCAGTAAATTTCTTATACAATCCATTAATTTTATAAATTATTTCAGATGGCGCATGAGTTCCAATTCCTCTTCTATAAACAGTATTGCCGATTTTAAGAGGAAAACCAGATACAGCTTTATTTATTCTTGGGATTTTCCATCCTGCAGTCATGGAAACAGGTTTAATCTCAGATAAATAAACTTTCTCTGGAAGCATATTCTTTAATTTAAATCTGATTTTAGCTGGTTTTTTACTTTTTGTCCCATCAAACCAGACTCCATAGACTTCAACTTCATATTCTCTTTCAGGTTCAAGCCCATAAATCTCAAATTGATTGGCTGGGGTATAACCAAGAAGTTCATTGTTAAGATAAACCATGTATCCTGCAGTTAAAGTATAAAGGGGTGTCCAGTGAACCCTTACCTCATTAAAATTTATGAATTCCACATCGACTCTTCTCGGAGGATTAACAGGATAAGTATAAATTTCAGCAGGTTCAAAATAAACTTCCCACCTCACTTCTTCATTTTTTGGTCTTGAAAAACATACCCTTGCCCAGCCCTGATAATTAAAGAACTTTACCCTTTTTCCATTAACTCTTGCTTCTTTAATTTTATAGTTTTTATCCCTTGGAAAAACAAAACGAATTTCATACGGGTCATTTTTAACAAGAACGCTTCTGCCCTTATATAACATCTTCTCATTGTCAAAACTTATCTCCTTTAAATCTATCCAGCCCTGAGTTATATGCCTGCTTGTTGAAATGAGTTGAGGTCTATTCTCTGCTTTTAACAGAGTGAGAACTTTACAGCTCGCAGGAGAAAGAACTAAATATATTCCTTTCTCCCAGCATCCAAGATATTCCTTGTTCCAAAAGTCAAAAACATGAATTAAGCTATTTTCAGGTAATCCGAGATCGCTCCATTTAAGATATATCCCTTCTGCTTTCTCTTCATCAAAATTAAATAACCCAACAACATCATACTCCCTTCCAAGATGATTTATTTTTAAATCCCAGATTTTTTTATATTTATCTGAGGGGAATAAATCCAGTGGTCTTATATCTACTGCAGGAAAAACCCTTTTTAAAATTTCCACCCTTTCTTCAGAAAGATCATAGAGTCTATCACTTGCCATTAAAGCCTGACCAGTTAATCCCTGAAGGGTAGCCCATGCCCTTGCCATATCCAAACTAAGAGGACTGCGAACTAACATTACATCTGGATCACAATACCAGGCAATATTATGCAGAAAGTAATACTTCATTGTTGCATCCACTGCAACTAGAAAACCGTCCCAGCTTGCTCTTACATCTCCTCCTGTTCTCGAACCATTCATTATCCCAACACCAAGGAGTGGAATTCCCCAGCATCCCAAAAGATAACGATTTGACCCTATGGTATTTCTTATTGTTAATAAAGTTCTCCGATAAAGCTCTTCAGGGTCAGCTTTTGGATTTTCCATAAACTCTGTTTTTGTCTTATACTCATTTATAACAATTGGCTGTCCATCAATTTTAAAATATTCATAGCCCCATTCCATAGCTAAGGTGGTAAATAACTTCTCTAAATATTTAATTGCTTCTTTTTTAGAAGGATCCAATAAATATTCTCCTTCCCAGGTGGAAGATGCAGATTTTCCATCTTTGGTTAGCATAAATGCTCCTGATTCCTTTACAACTCTCTCATTGCTCTGTCCATGAGGAGCAAGCCAGATACCGGGTTTAAGTCCCAAACTCTTTATCACTTTAGCCAGACCATCCATTCCTCTTGGAAATCTTTTATCTATGGTGGTCCAGTCTCTATTGTCTCCAAGTCCATGCCCTTTTCCCTGCCAGCCATCATCAATCTGACAGTATACAGCTCCATAGTCTTTTAAATTCTCTGAAAGCCATTTAGCATTTTTTATAACCTCATTTTCATTTATTTCCTGATAGTAATAATACCATGAACACCAGCCTGAGGGAGGAAGAGGAAATTCTGACTTATCAATTGGTTTAAAATACTTGATTCCAAGAATATTTTTAAAATAATTTTTTATTTCTTTACCATTTTTAAGAACTACTTTGTCCTCTGAAGGATAGAATATTCCATCAGCCAGTGGAGTGCTTACTTTTCCAAGAGTCATTATAAATAAATCTTTGTTCTGACCATCTTTTATTCTGCAAGGAACAGGATAGGGCCATTCATTTTCGACTTTCCCTGCATACAGGCATATATTTGTAAAAAGCATAAAAAATAGAATAATGATGATTATACTTTTAATATAAATCTTCATTTTTCCTCCTGATTATTGGAATTTGGACCAATTTTTATAATCAACGACTGGTAGTTTCTGCTTTTCAATAATTCTGTAGATTGGAAAAATATCGTTTACTTCTGGCACTAAATTAAATTTCCAGTAGCGAATTAAACCATATTGGGATTGAGGTTCAAGAAGAATTGGAACCAGATAACCCGCAAATTGAGCAGTTGAAACATAAAATGAACCTTTCTTCACAATTACAGACTTGCGTAAAGCCTCAACTTCGATTTTCTGAGGCGGTAAATAGTCATATTTTGCAGGCACAATTTCAGTTATTTTATAAACTTCGACTTTAACAGAGCAATCCTTTGTAAAAGTTTTCACATTTAATCCGTGCTTAGTTAAAACATCAGCAATATCCCATTTTTCAGGAGGAATAATGTATCCGAGCGGACTAATGATAGTAAGGGTTGGTTCAACAAGTGGAAACCAATTTTCAACAACTTCTGTGACAACTTTAAAAGCAGGAGGGTAAGGATAAGGTTTTAAATCAGAACGTTTAATAGGTTCTCCAGCTTTCTTATCTTTGCTCAGAATTCCAATAATTCTTTCTTCAGTTCTTTCAAATTTCTTTATTTTTAAAACTGGCTGATTAGGATTCCTCGCATATCTCATCCTAAGATGAACTTTATTTTCAGAAGAATAGTTCTGGGCTTTTCTTGGCCATTCCTCGCGACAGGTCCGAACAAGTTGAATTACATCTTTTCCTTTCTCTGACACAACTTTCATTAATTCTACCAGGCCATGATATTGATATAGTGTTCTTTCTTTCAGAGACTTAAGATCATGTTTTGAGGAAATTTCCTGAATAAAGGATAGAGTATTATAAATTCCAAGCCCATTTCTACAATCATTAATATCAGTAGTGCTGTATCGCTTCATCATAGCCCTTCCCTTTAATTCAGAGGGAGAATAAATTACTCCAGCTGAGGAATCAATTCCCATTGGCTGAGTAACGAGGTATTCATGAAAAGTAATGTCTTTTTTCTTAAGATTCTTTTCAACCTCAGATAATATCCCATTACGAGCAAACTCCCTGAGTTTAGGATGAATATTTATATTTGAAATTACACCAATATTAACCATGTAATAGTCATAGCCTCTCTCATGAAGATCCACTGTAACTTCAGGTTTCCACTTTTGAAAAACACGATGAATTGCTTCAACCTCAGGAGATTCGAGTTTAATATGGTCTCTGTTCAAATCAAGATTCTGTTCGTTTCTCCTCTGATCCTTTAAATTTCCATAAGGATTGCATTGAGGAATAATCAATATATTTATCTTTTTTAGATACTTATTTAATTTACCCTGAATTATATCTCTCATCAGCATGAGAACAGCCTCTTTTCCTGACTGTTCATTTCCATGCTGGGAAGCAGTAATCAACAAAGTTGGTTTATTTCTGTTCAATCTTTCCGGAGAATTGATTCCTTCCTCAGTCAATATGCATAAATATAAATCGTACTTCGGGTCTGTTAGTGTCTGCCCAATAATATTAATCTGTAATTGATTGGAAACAGAACTTAGTTTAGTAAGAAAATATGTGATTTCAGGGTATTGACTGTATTTTATATAATTGCATTCTTCGCCAGGAGTCTTAATTAATTTTGCCTGAAGAGTAATACATAGAATTAAAATGACAGGAATTGAAACTTTAAATTTTTTCATTTTTAACCTCCTTTCTTGGATTCGAAAATTGAAATTCGGAAATCGGAAAACGAAAATTAAAAATTATCATTTTGAAATTTTTATTCTTCTAATTCTTCTTCAACTTCTTTTTTCCATCTTTTATCTTTTCTACTATAACCTCCTTTACCCTTTTTAACCTTATGAATACGACCCGGAGGTGGCATAGGCTTCCTTATCCTTTGCCATGCTGGCTTCTGTCTTCTATCTATTCTTCTTGGCATCTTAATCTACAATTCTATGAATTCCCATGACAAACTATCAGGATTTACAATTGCAATTGTGCCATTCCCAGAAATCCATCCACAGGTCTCTCCAGGATTTATGACAAGAACTCCTTCTTTCTTCTCTGCCTCTGGTTTGTGCAAGTGACCATAAACAATAATATCAAACCTTTTCTGAGCAACATATTCCTCCAGTTTAGTAGGAGCATGGAGAATAAGAATTTTAAGTTTATCATGTTCAAACACAAAAGGTGGCTCTTGAATATCTCCAAGAGTAGAAAATGCTTTATTTAGTCCAATTTTTTCTCCGTCACAGTTCCCATAAACTGCTTTAACAGGACAGTTAAGTTTATCAAGTTCCTTTGCAGCAAATGGAGCTACGAAATCTCCTGCATGAATTACAAGAGAACATTTTTTCTGATTAAAAATTTCAACAGCCTTTTTAATTTTATCTAAATTATCATGAGAATCAGACATTATTCCTATCATCTTATACCTCCGCCCAGTTTACTCCCCATGATAATTTTACCTTTAAAGGCACTTTTAATGGATAAACATTTTCCATTTTATCTTTAATTATTTTTTCCAGTTCTTCCTTTTCCTCTGGCTTGGCTTCAAAAACAAGCTCATCATGAACCTGAATAATCATTCTTGCATTTAATTTTCTTTTTTTAATCTCTCTCCATACATCAATCATAGCCTTTTTCATTAAATCAGCAGCTGTGCCCTGTATGGGTGTATTTAAAGCCATCCTTCTACCTGACTCCTGAACATTTTTATTCTGGCTTTTTAACTCTGGAATAGGTCTTATTCTTCCGAACAATGTTTTTACATAGCCTTTCTCCCCTGCTTCTTTAACTATTTTATCAAGATATTCCTTGACTTTTGGATATTTTTCAAAATATTTTTCTATATATTTTTTGGCCTCCTGGGGAGTAGTATTCAATTCTTTTGAAAGAGAAAAGGCAGAAGTTCCATAAATTATACTGAAATTTATTATTTTTGCCCTTCTTCTCTGCTCCTCAGGGAATAGAGAAGATTCTTCTCCAAAAACCTCCTTTGCTGTTCTTTGATGAACATCTTCGTCATTCAGAAATGTTTGAATTAGAGCAGGGTCCTCGGAAAGATGCGCTAATATTCTGAGTTCAATCTGTGAATAATCAGCAGAAAGAAATAAATATCCTTCCTCTGGTATAAATGCCTTTCTTAATTTTTTTCCCAGTTCTGTCCGAATTGGAATATTCTGGAGATTTGGCTCAGAACTGCTCAATCTTCCTGTTGCTGCTACAGTCTGATTGTATGAGGTATGTATTCTTCCTGTTTTAGGATTAATCTGTGATAAAATAGAATCAACATAGGAAGATTTCAACTTGGCCAATTGCCTGTAATCCAGTAGCATTTTTGGAACAGGATGAACTGATGCAAGTTCAGTAAGTACCTCAATATCTGTTGACTGTGCCTTTGTTTTTTTCATCTTTTTTACTTTCGGAAGTTTTAATTCTTCAAAAAGAACTTTGCTTACCTGCTGAGGAGAATTAATATTAAATTCGCATGAACTTAATTCAAAAATCTTCCTTTTTAAATGTTCAAGTTCCTGCTCGAGTTCATAGGACAAATTCAATAAAACACTTGTATCTATTTTCACTCCAGACATCTCCATATCTGCGAGAACATTAACCAGAGGAAGTTCTATCTCTCGATAGAGTTTTTCCATCCCTTTTTCCTTCACCTCAGAAAAAAGAACAGAGCTTAATTGAAGAGCAATATCAGCATCCTCGCATGAATAAAAGGCAACTTTATCTATCTCAATTCTATCAAGCGTTAGCTGTTTTTTTCCTGTTCCTGCAATTTCTTTGAAAGGTATTTTCCTGTATTGAAGATAATTTAAGGCCAAATCATCTAAATTATGATTTCTTCGATTCGGATCGAGCAAATAGGAAAGAAGCATTGTATCAAGGTCAATGCCCCGCATTTCAATTCCATTGTTTTTAAAAACAATATAATCATATTTTAGATTTTGACCTATTTTCTTTATACCAGGAGAAGCTATGATCTTACCCAAAAGCTCAAGAGCCCTTTTCCTCTTAATCTGTCTCGGAGCCCCTGGATAATTGTGCCCAAGTGGAAGATAATAGCCTTTATTTGGCTCAAAAGAAAAAGATATGCCGACTAATTCTGCTCTCACAGGTGATGGATTGTCTGTTTCAGTGTCTATTGAGACAAAACCCCTTTTTTCAATTTCATTTATTAATTTTTTCAATTCATTTTCATCAAAAATGATTTTATAGTCCTTTTCAGGTTTTTCTATTTCTTTAAGGTATTCTTCAAGCAGAGAGGTAAATTCTAGTTCTCTAAATAAATTTATAAGACTTGAATAATCAGGTTTTTTTAATCTGAATTTTTCAGGATTGAATTCAATATCAAGGTCAGTCTTGATTACTGCAAGTTCTCTACTTATTTCAAGTAATTCAAGGTTTTCTTTTATTTTTTCTTTAAGCTTGTTTTTCTCTATTTTTTCAAGATTTTTTATTAAACTATCAATTGACCCAAATTCCTTAATTAGGGCTTTTGCAGTCTTCTCTCCTATTCCAGGAATTCCTGGAATATTGTCTGATTGGTCTCCCTGCAATGCCAGTACATCTATTACCTGCTCAGGCTTAATTCCAAAATAATCCTCTATTTCCTTTCGATTGAAATATTTTTCTTTAACAGGATTAAATACAATTATTTTATCATTCACTAATTGGAAAAAATCCTTGTCACCAGTTACAAGAACTGAAATAAAATTTTCCTGAGATGCTTTTTTCGCAAGGGAACCGAGGACATCGTCTGCCTCATAATTCTCCTCCTCAAAAATTGGAATATTTAAAGCCTTTAAAATTTTTCTGATATATGGAATCTGCATTTGAAGCTCATCAGGCATTGGAGGTCTCTGTGCTTTATATTCTTTAAACAATTTATGTCTTACAGTCGGACCCTTTACATCAAAGGCAACCACCAAATATTCGGGATTCTCGCTTTTTATTAGTTTTCTGAGCATATTAACAAATCCATAAATTGCATTTGTGGGAAAGCCTTTTTTGGTGGTTAATCTTGGAAGCGCAAAAAATGCCCTATATATTAGAGAACTACCATCAACCAGGAAAAGCTTTTTTGAAGACATGCTTTAAATTTTCTTGAAGAATTTCTTTAATTCTTCTTTTGTAAAACCTTCTTTTGAAGCATTTATAATAATTGCAAATTTCTTCTCCTCAAAATTTGGAAGGAATAATCTCATTGAAATTTTTCCTTCATCATCTGTTTTTCCTTTGAATAGATGAAACTTTTTACCCAGCTCTGTTACCAAATTCACATCAATATCTGCATATGGGATTGAACTCTGGGATTCACTAATTACTGTTTGCAGGGCAATATTAAAATATGGAGAGGATGTGACAGGATACTCAAATTCAAGGAGTTTAATTTCCAGCTTTTCAAGAACTTCTGTCTTCTTCTTACTTGTGCGCTCCATATCTTCTTCGAAACTCAAATAATGATCAAATTTTCCTTCCTTAATTTCCTGAATTATACTCTGGTGCTGTGCTTCCATAATTTTTTGAATTTCTTCTTCATTTCTTACATTTTCAAGAATAGAGGTATAGGGGACTCTTCTTGAGGCAAGAACCTGACCAGAGGTATAAATTAAAGTCTCAATATAGCCGAATTCAATTCCCTTATCCTGGGTTTGGACATGGAAAATAACCCCTTTATGTTCTACATTGGTGTTAAATCCGCCTTTCATTTTTGAGCTTATTTTAGCTCATTATTCCTCATCGGTCAAATAAAAAAGTTTTTATGCAATTTATTAATATCTTCACTTTTTGTGATGTCACTTTTAATTGCATCCACTTTTAATTCTGCTCCAATTCTTAATCTTATATCTTACCAATTTAAAGCATTCTTCTTTTCTATCATACTCTGAAGTATATAAATATCCATTTTTTATAACCAAAGCATCTTTAGTGGTTCTTAATTCATAAAGAAATTTACCTTTTTCATCAAAGAAATCATATATTATATCTTTATCCTTTATTGACCATATTCTATATCGTCTTACAAAAATACAGCCGTCTTCATCGGCCAGAATTTTATCAAAAAATGGCTTATAAGTGGAAAAGAACGTTCTCTTTCGAATATCTTGCTCGTTTCTTTTATTTCCACGACCATACACTTTTATTAAATTTTTTATAACATGATTCTTTTCTTTTCTGGAAACTCTCCGCCTTGGCTCGTCTTTCTCAATAATCGCGATAATATTTCCCTTGGAATCTACTTTATAAATTTTATATTCTGCTGAATATCCGAAAACTGCAGAATTTTGTTTTAAGGGATAAAGATAAAGTTCGGGTATAACCGCAAAAAAACGAGCTTTTTGTTTAAGTCTCCCCTCTGCCATAATATTTGGAAAAGTAGCTATTGTTTTTAAAATATTTCCTTCCGAATTTATGAGGTTTACAGCCTCAACTCCACCCTCTGGAGAAAAAATTTTATCATTGGTCAAGAAATTACCTTCTGAAGTAATTGCAAAAGACTCACACCTGAAAGGGAAATGATAAAGTTTTACAAATTTGCCCTTACTGTCAAAACGATGAAGTTTACGAGCACTAAAGTCATAAATAAAAATATTTTCATCCTCATCCACTAAGAAAAAATGGCTTAGCAATTGAAATTCCCCTGGGCCTTGACCCTTCTTTCCCACAGATTGAATAAACTTCCCATCTTTATTAAATTTTTGAATTCGGGAATTAGCAGAATCAAGAATATAAATATTTCCTTTTTGGTCTACATATGCGAATACTCTATGAAAAAAAGCCTTATTTTCATCTCTTATATCCCCAATAATCAAATTCTTTTCCAGTACCAATTTCAGCTTACCACAAAGAGGTTTCCGAGAATTCTTCACTATTTTGCAACTCTCCTTTATTTCCATTTCTCCTTTCCAGATAATCTGTTCATATGAATGAACGCTGAAAATCATAATTAAGACAGTAAATAAAATTGGCATATTCCAAAATTTTAAAATTTCTTTATTCATTTAACTTTGTTCCCCCTTATTTTCTGAAAATTTTCTTCATATAATAGCAAAATGATTTAAAATTAATCGCTCTTCAATTATAAATTATCCTGATTTATCCTTCAATTATTTCATTATGCTTGACAGAGGATAAATCTCTGAATTAGCATATTAAAAGATTAATGAGAGGGATAGAAGGAGGTATTCAAAAATGAAGAGGGGAGTTATATATTTTTCTTTAATTATCATTCTTTTCTTTTTTATAACCAATTGCGCTCCTCTTAAAAAACCAGAAGTTGTTATTAAAGAAAAGAAATATGATTTAGTTATTAAAAATGGAAGAATAATTGATGGAACAGGAAATCCCTGGTTTAAAGCAGATATTGGAATCAAAGGGAAAAGAATTGTAAAAATTGGAAGGATTTCAGAAAAAGAAGCATTCCGCGTAATAGATGCTAAAGATTTATATGTTACTCCTGGTTTTATTGATATTCATACCCATTGCGATAGAAAAATTTCAGAACATCCTGAAGTAAAAAATTACATATATCAGGGCGTGACCACTATTATAGGTGGAAATTGCGGTGGTCATCCCTTTCCATTAAGAGAATTATTTGAAAAATTGGAGAAAAAGGGAATTGCTCTAAATTTTGGATGTCTGGTAGGACATAACACAATAAGACGCAAAGTAATGGGACTAAAAATGAAACAGCCTACCAAAGAAGAAATGGAAGAAATGAAAAGGCTTGTGGATATGGAAATGAGAGCAGGGGCTCTTGGGCTTTCAACTGGTCTGGCTTATATGCCTGGAGTTTACTCGAAAACAGATGAGCTAGTTGAATTAGCAAGCGTGGTCGCAAAATATGGAGGCATATATGCTTCACACATCAGAAACCAGGGAAAGAGAATAACAGATGCCATAGAAGAGGCAATTGAAATAGGAGAAAAGAATGGAATTCCTGTGCAAATTTCTCATATAAAATTAGCGAATGACGCCGTATGGGGAGAAATCTGGAGAATAACAAAGCCTGTATTGGAGGCAAGGAAAAGAGGAGTGGAAGTTACTCTTGACCAGTATCCATACACTGCAACAAGCTCTGGTTTTTCAAGTAGTTTTCCTTCCTGGTGTCTTGAGGGAGGACATGAAGAATTTCTAAAAAGACTCGAGGATCCTGAGAAATATGAAAAAATCAAGCAGGGAATAATTAAAAGAAGGCTCACTTCAACTAAGGGAATAAATAAGTTAAAAACTATTTATATAGCCAGATGCAAATCAAATCCTGAATTCGAAGGAAAAAATCTTGAAGAAATTTTACTCATGTTGGGAAAAGACCCAATAGTGGAAAATGGAGCTGAGTTAATTATTGAAATTCAGAAAAGAGGTGGAGCGCAAGGAGTCTTTTTCCAGATGGATGAAAAGGATGTTGAAGAAATAATGAAACTCCCCTTTAACATGATAGCCTCAGATGGAGCAGTTCAAGAAATGGGAATTGGAGTTCCTCATCCAAGAAATTATGGAACCTATCCTCGTGTACTTGGAAGATATGTAAGAGAAAAAAAGATTATTTCTCTGCATGAAGCTATTAGAAAAATGACCTCACTTCCTGCTCAAACCTTAAGAATCAGAGACAGAGGATTAATTCGAGAAGGAATGTATGCAGATATAACCATTTTTGACTTTAAAAAGATAATGGATAAAGCGACCTTTAAAAAACCACATCAATATGCTGAAGGAATAATTTATGTTATTGTAAATGGACAGCCAATTATTGAAAAAGGAAAATATAATGGAAAATTACCCGGAATGATTATTTATGGTCCAGGAAAAAAATGATAAAAATTGGATGTTGCGGTTTTCCTGTAAACCGCCCGACTTATTATAGAAACTTTAACGTGGTTGAGATTCAACAGACTTTTTATCAATTACCAAAGATTGAAACTGCTTTAAAATGGAGAGAAGAAGCTCCTTTAGATTTTGAATTTACTATTAAAGCATGGCAATTGATAACCCATCCTTCAACAAGTCCTACCTATAAAAGATTGAAAATTACTTTACAGAACAAAGAAAATTATGGATTTTTTAAGCCCACAAAAGAAGTATTTTCTGCCTGGAAAGAGACTGAAGAAATATGTAGCGCCCTTAAAGCAAGAATTGTTTTATTCCAGTGCCCTGCAAGCTTTAAACCAACTCCAGAGAATAAAGATAATATTAAAAAATTTTTCACAACAATTGATAGAAAGGGCTACATCTTTGTATGGGAACCCCGCGGAGAATGGAAAGAGGAAGAAATAGAAAAACTTTGCAAAGAACTGGATTTAATTCATGGAGTGGATCCCTTAAAAAACAAGCCCTTATATGGGAAATTGAGATATTTCCGACTACATGGTAAAGATGGCTATAAATATAAGTATTCAGAGGAAGATTTTAAGCAATTAATCAAGTTAATTGAAAAGGACATTGAAACCTACATCATGTTCAATAATGTTTACATGTTCGAAGATGCCAAAAAATTTGAGGATTTCCTTAAATCAGTAAGTTTATGAAATCAATTAAAACAGGAGAAATCAATGTAAAGTTAATCTGGTTTGACTCCATTGGAGCAAAATCAAGTTCTTTTTTAGTTGAAACCCCTGATATTAAAATTTTAGTAGATCCTGGAGCTGCAATCATGCAACCAAGCTATCCCCTTCCTCCTTCTGAGAAATATAGACTCAGGAATGAGGCATTAGGAAAAATTGTGGAGAGTTCAAAAAAAGCAGAATTAATTTTCATATCCCATTATCATTATGACCATCATACCCTTCCAGAAGAAACCTGTGAAATTTATAGAAATAAGCAATTATGGATAAAAAATCCAAATTTATGGATTAATTATTCCCAATGGAAAAGAGCAAGAAAATTTCTGGGACAGTTATATTCTTTGTTGGAGGACAAAGAGCTTGAAGACTTATTTCATGAACCAGAAAAAACCGAATTCGAATCACCTGAAAAAAGTATTCCTCTAGCTTTAAGTAAGAATTATGAAGATTATCAGAGCAGAAAAAATGAATTGCTGAAAAGAGGAAAAAAATGGTTTAAAAAAATGAGTCGCATCTGGAAGAAAAAACCATGGATAAAGGAGTTTAATGGAAAAAATGTTGAAGTAAAATTTGCAGATGCACAGATTCTTAATTTTGGTTCCACTCAAGTTAAATTTACCCTTCCCCTTTTCCATGGAATTGAATATGATAAACTGGGATGGGTGATTGGATTAGTGGTTGAAAACAAAGGGTCAAAAATACTTTATACTTCAGATTTACAGGGTCCAATAATTGAGGATTATGCAGAATGGATAATAAAGGAAAATCCAGATATCCTTATAATAGATGGACCAGCCACCTATTTACTTGGCTATATGCTAAATCAAATCAACTTGGATAGAGCAATAAACAATATTTGTTCAATTCTTGAAAAAATAAAACCAGAATTAATTATTTATGACCATCACCTTCCACGGGACTCTCAATTTAGAGAAAGAGTGTCCAGAGTATACAAGATTGCAGAGGAAAAGAAACAAAATTTGCTCACATTTGCTGAAATGCTTGGAAAAGAGCCTTTAATCTTAACATTAAAAAATGCATAACCATATTTTGAAGATTGCAACAATTATTCAAAATGGAGCTGTTCTTATAGGAAAGAATGTAGTATGTGATGCACATGTAAAAAGACCAATAAGAATTGTAACACACATACACTGGGACCATTTAATGGGACTGGAGAGAAGTCTTAAAGAATGTGAAAATGTATTAATGACTCCCATATCTTTTGACTTATTAGAAATTTTAAGAGGAAAGTATTTAAACCAAGAAGGAAAAATAAAAACTTTAGATTATAAAGAAGAATTTTCTTTTAAAGGAGAAAAAATAAAATTCTTTCCAGCTGGTCATATTTTTGGCTCTGCATTGGTTTTGTTAGAAACTGAGAAAAAAATAAAAATTCTATACACAGGAGATTTTAAGTATCCACCTGCTGAACCTGTAAAAACTGACATATTAATTACAGAAGCCACATATGGCAATCCTTTAAATGTTCGAAAATTTAAATATGAAGTTGAGAAAGCTCTGATAGACCTGGTTAAGGAATCCCTCATCAACCAGCCGGTAATGATTTTTGGATTTCACGGAAAGCTTCAAAGAATGCTTACAATTTTTGAAAGAGAAAAACTCTCTGTTCCTATTTTACTTCCAAATAAAATTTATTATATGGCAAAAGTATGCGAAAAATATAATTTAAAATTAGGAGAATATATATTAGTCGAATCTGAGGAGGGACAGAGAATAACGAAAGGAAAGGAGCCCTTTCTTGCACTATTTCATTCAAAATCATACAATAATATCCCTTCTTATGGAATTAAAATAAATCTAACAGGCTGGGAATTTGAAAAACCCATTAAAAGAGCAGGAGAAAATGAGTGGATAGTGGCTCTTTCAGACCATTCTGATTTTGAACAATTATTAGATTTCATAAAAGAATGTAAACCTGAGTTTGTAATTACTGATAATTATCGAGTCGGAGATGCTGAAGCCCTTTCAAAAGAAATCGAAAAAAAACTGAAAATTCCTTCTATGCCTTTACCTTAAATTTATTGCTCTCTTTCCAAAAAATTTTCAATATAAAGAGCAAATTTACCCAGCTCATCAATTTTTTGAAGATTTTCATATACTTTTTTAAAATCAATATAAAGATATTCATGGACTATTATATTCCTGAAAGAAATGATTCTCTTAAATAATTTTCCATATTCTTTTGGTATAACCCCTTTTTCAGCTAATATTTCAGGAATATCTGCATATTTCTCTGGTGGTTTCCACCCCTTTTCAGAAATTATATGACTTGCAATATCTACACACGCTTCTATTGCAACTTCAAATTCTCTTAATACAATATCCTGTATTTCCCAATTTTTTACAAATTCCTCCATAGAAACTTTCTGTTTACTTCTTAGTCTCTTCAAGCTTTCTTCGAGCCTTTCAAGTCTTTTCCTTATTACCGATTCAGAAACCAAAGCGCCCCTCCTTTATTCTTTTCTTCATACCTTCCCACATTTTTAAGCGATGATACCCGAAGTCAAGAAATTCCTTCAATTTTTTTACTAGAAAAGAAATTCTTTTAATTTCATCCTTTGAGAAGAGAAGTTTTCCTGTATTTAACACAGAATATATAAGGAATGGTGTTGCTTCATTTAATATCACAAGATCTATCTCATCAGTTTTTAAAACCTCACTTATCAAAGTCAAAAGTTCAAGTTTTCTATCCCAAATTTTATTTTGGGGCTCGATGTATATGCCTATATCTATATCACTTAAAGGACTAATTTTCCCTTTTCCATAACTACCAAAAATATAGGCGAAAACTATATCCTTTTCTTTTTCGAGCTTATTCTTAAGTTCAGACAATAATGGATTGATATCTTGAGTTATTTTTTTTCTTTTTATCATTTTAGATATGTTATTTCATTTACTAAAAATTTTCAACTTTGTTTTAGCGTTGTAATTATAATTTGATATTTTAGTCTTTCTGTTTTATATTTATATGAAGTTAAATGAAAAATAGCGAGAAGGAAGTTCGAGGGCCTCTTAGTCTTTTTAGTGCCATTAAAGACAGAAATATAATTAATAAAGAACTAAATAGAGGATTTTTACGCCTGAAATTCTCTCCTCCTGTTGAAGAAGCTTTCACTAATTATTATTTCCATCATTCCATTACTCTAATGAGAATCTCTTTTATTTTGGGTCTACTTATTTATGCCTCCTTTGGGATCCTTGATATGCTGATTTATCCAGAATTTTTAAAAGCCCTGTGGGCAGTTAGATTCGGTATCGGGTGTCCTATTATATGGGCTATTTTTTTCGCCTCCTTTTATGTAAAGAAAGAAATTCACCTTCAATTAATAACAAGCATAGGTGTATTTACGATAGGAATCACTGTAATAATTATGCTAATAATTATTTCCTCAGATCCTTCTCAAAAATATTATGTTGGGTTAATGCTTGTGATATTTTATGGATATTTAGCTATAGGTCTGAGATTTCGATATGCTATTCCTGCATGCTGGGGGATAGCTATTGCTTATTTTCTTCTATCGTTCTTTTTAATCAGACCCGAATTTCACTTTCTTATTAGTAATTCTTTTACATTGTTTTTTGCTAATTTAATTGGAATGATAGGAAACTTTTTATTTGAAAAATCCATTCGCAGGAATTTCCTTTTATCCAATCTTATTAGTATAGATAAAGAGGAATTAGAAGCCATAAATCTGGAATTAGAAAAACTCTCTGTTACTGACGAACTTACCAAACTTGCAAACCGCCGCTATTTTGAAGATTTTTTGGAAAAAGAATGGAGCAGTGCTATGCGTTACAGATATCCTATTTCGCTCATGATGATAGATATAGATTATTTTAAAAATTACAATGACCATTACGGACATAGAGCAGGAGATGAATGTCTTGTGAGAATTGCTTCTGCAATAAAAGACTTTGAGAGACGACATGGTGATCTGGTAGCAAGATATGGAGGAGAAGAGTTCGTTATGATTCTTTCAGGAACTGATGCAGATAATGGAAGGAGAATAGCTGAAGAAATTAGAAAAAAAATTATGGATTTAAGAATTCCCCATCCTGCTTCTGCAATCAGTGATGTTGTGACAGTTAGTATAGGAGCTGTTACATTAATTCCTTCAAAAAATATTCAAAAGGAAGATGTTTTAGAAGCAGCGGATAAAGCCCTGTATCAGGCTAAAAGTGAGGGCAGAAATAGAACAGTGTATGTGGAATTGAATTAGATACTAACTTTTATTTTTCTTTTTAAAATTTTGAGATGAAGCTTCCAGATAAATTTCTGCATCTGGAATTATATTTTTTATTTTTTGCTCAATTTCTAAGTTCAATTTCTTTATCTCTTTTACAGTAAGAGAATCCTCATAATCAATTTCAAGAGTGACAAGAACTTTGTTTGAGCCCAAATGCATAGTTTTTAATTTCAAAACTTCTTTTATTCCCTCGGAGGACTTAACAATCTTCAGTATCTTCTTTCTCTTAGAGAGACTAACAGCCTCGCCAATTAGCAGATTTTTTATCTCATATGCAAGAAAGGAGGCGAAAATCATCAATAAAATTCCTATTATTAAAGAGGCAATTGCATCTATTATAATTTTTTTCGTAAAATAAGCAAGAGTAATAGCAACTCCTGCAATTGATAAACCAGTAAGTGCAAGCAAGTCTTCCACAAATACTGCCAAATTCACAGGGTCTTTAGTGTGCTTTACTCCTTCCCAGAAATTCTTATACTGCTCCCTTTTCATTTCCTTTTTTATATTTCTAACTGCGATTCTAAATGCATAACTTTCAAAAACAAATGCTGAAAAAATTGCAAAATAATTCAGATAAAGATTCTTAATGGGTTCTGGATTTAAAAGCTTATGATATCCTTCCCTTATAGAAAATATACCTGCTATTCCGAATAAAAGGATTGCAACCACAAAAGACCAGAAAAATTGTTCTTTTCCATGGCCAAAAGGATGCTGGACATCAGGTGGCTTTTTACTTTTTTTAAGTCCATAGAGTAAAAGGACCTGATTTAAAGTGTCAGAGACAGAATGATAGGATTCTGCAAGCATGGCAGATGAACCACTTACAAGCCCTGCAATAAATTTTATAATTGCTATTCCAGTATTTGCTAATAAAGCTGAAATTACTGCCCTTTTACTGCCCTGACGCATAAGTGAATTTAATATATATATCTTTGTCTTCTCTCTTGTCAAATTTCAAATTTTTCTATTTTTGATCGAGTTAAAATTGAAAAGATCCAGATTAGACAATCCTGAGATATTAACTTATACCAATTATAAAATGAAACCATATGTATTCAACAAAAATATAAACTATGCTCTTTATTACCCAGAAAATAAAGATGATTAGAAGAGATTTCTTGAAAGTAATTTTGAAAATATAGAAAATACCAAAGGCTAAGACGAGAAGGGTCCATATGTAGAAGAAATCAAATTGGTTAAGAATTAAAAAAGAAGTAGATGGAAAACTGATTTTTGGGAAAAATATTGCAAGACTTGTGGTTATTAAGGATGATTTTTTTAGGAATACAATGCACAGTCTGACTATATTTCCTAAAATTAAATGTATGAAATTAGCATGAAGAAATGAAGAAAACAGGCATTTAAAGTCTCCTTGGTGAGAGAAAAGGCGTGAAATTCCAAAAATCACAGAACTTGAGATTAGAAGTCCAATAATTGTTATTACTGGAACAAAAAGAAAGGAATGAAAAATTCTGGAAAGCAGAGTCGGATTTTCAGTTCTTTCAATTAATTTCTCAAATTTTTCCACTCCAATTTTCTCCTGAAGTTTAACATTATTCCTTAACATATCTGCAGAATCTTTAGCTTTATAAGGTCCAATTAAAAAAGAATACACTGCAACACCTATAAGCAAGACAATTAAAACTTTTTTCCACTCTGGTCTCTCGGAAATCTCTTTAAAGGTTTGATTTGGTTTAAAAATTACTTCGTGGAATTTTTGTAAGAGATTCATTTTTTAACTCCTTGAATTTTAGGATTTTTACTATTGTCTTTCTCTAAAAAATTGGATTTTGAATTTTAAAATCTATATATCACCTCCTTCATATAAATGTCCGTAATTTTAAAAATTTTATTGGGTTTTTTTGAAAATTAGAAGTTTAGAAATTCAAATTATGTTATACTTTACTACTCTTTGTGTCTCTGTGCCTTCTTTATTTTAAAATTTAGACTTTGGATTTACTCCTTAATTCTCAGAAAAACGATTAGGTTTATCTTCCATAAATAATTTCTTTTATGCTTAATCGGATTTCTTTTTTACTACTATATTCCATTAAAGCTTGCCAGCGTTTTTGTAATTTGCAAAGGTTCTGAAAAGGATCGAACTTGGGCATAGCATCAGTTTTTGCGAGGATAATATTGTTTAACGCCTCTCTACTGCTTTCTCTATCGTCATTTGATAAATATTCAAGGGCAAGCATCTCACAAGACCTATATATTTTTTCATCTAAGTCGTGTTTCAGAAAACAGCCCGGATAAGGGTCAAAATCCTCTGGATAAACCATTTTCATTCTTTTCTCTTTTTTCTGGTTTGCAATTTTCGCACGCTCATACACGAAACGGTAAATATCTTCTCGCAACTGTCTCCAGGTGGGATGCGCTTTTGGTGGTGGAAGATGCTTAATAGATAGTTGGTTATCTAAAAAGAAATTAAATCCGAACATCTTCGCATTTATCAAAAAGTCTATATCTTCTCCTCTGGGAACAAAGGGGTCAAAAGGTACTACAGTAAAAAGACTGTGATGAATAACCATGTTACCACCAAATACAAAAGGAGTCTCTTTCAACCTCGGTTCAGTCCCAATGATTTTATCAAAGGCTTCGTTCATCTTTTCATATTGATCCCAATATTTCATCCAGGGGCGAAACGGTTTTTTAATATGATAATCACCATCTGGTTGGAGATAATATCCAGCTATTGCATTGACAGTTTTACCTCTGATTCTTTTACCTATAAATTCTTTTGCCTTCGACATGAATTTCGGGTCTTCAAACACTTCATCATCATCAATAAGCACTGCTGCTTCTGAACCCAAAACATGCGGAATAAACATGCATAGATTTCTAACATTAGAATACCCACGTAGTTGAAGAAGGTCAATATATTCCTCTTTTCCATCGCTGCGCAATAGATTGTGTATCCTTTCGAGATGAGAGTGTCCGAATAGCAACACTTCTATTTTAGTACCGGAAGATTTTATGATATTGGCAACTTTCTCTTCAACTTGCTTTTCAATATCTTCAGCAGTGGCTACTGCAAGTATTACCAGTTGAAAATCTTTATCCTCTAATATGTCCATACTCTGCATTGCCCTAAGTAGTGTACCTTCCTTATCTAAAGGAGTTGGATGATCATATATGGCATCTCCTTCTTTCCAACCAATATCACTTTCTCTTGCCCAATACGATGGAATTACCATTGTAACTTTCATATCGTAACTTCCTCCTTTTTTCTTATATAATATGAAATTGTGTATAATGTTCGGGGTATATTCGAAGTTCCGAGCGAAGCGAGAAATTTGGACAGAGCGTTAGTGAAGCCGGATATACACCTGTTATACGCCATTTTTTGGTGCATATTACTTCACCTTATATCTATCTTTTTGATTAAATAAAGTTATGTCCTTATAACCTTTCTTAATTTTTGCACTATGCTTTACACCTTTTGGAATAAAATAAGTGTCTCCCTTTCTGAAAATGTATTTCTTATTCTCTATGATCAATTCCATTTCGCCATCTAAAATCACACCCCATTGTGCTTCATGTGAATGCTCTGGAATTTCCACATCTTTCTTAAAACTCATAAAAATGATTTGTTGATTTTCACCCTGGAAAAGATAAGCATTTACTCCGTCAATACCAATATTTACTTTTGGCAGTTTTTTGATTATCTCTGGGAAGAAATCCTCTTTTAACATTTTAAATCCTCCTTTTCCTAATCTAAATGGCGTATAACTCGTTCATATAAGAACTGGTTCGCATATTCTTCCAAAAAGGAAGTATATCCGAACTTTGTATAATACCTTCTTGGTAAACCATTGTCATCTGTCCTGCTTTCAAATAATCCCTCCAAAGGAGTTTTTATATATGATAAATTTCTTGTACTTATATGAATGTGAATCTCAGTCATTTTTGGACTTTTGAAACCGATTGACTCCTTCGCATATGAAAAAAATTCCTTGCGCTTTCGCACATAATATATAAATATAAAATCAAAAAATCAAGCCAGCGAATTTATTACATTTAAATTGATTTATTTTTATAATTTATAATTTGGATTTTGGAATTTGCTTAGTATGTGTTTCCAAGCAAGTGAATGTTGCCTATTTTTACTTTTTTTAGGCCTGCTTTTAAGGCTACTTCTCTGCATTTTTGAGCATGGTTTCTGGAAGTTGTTGGCAAATCTGGCATGTAAAAATGGGGATAAAAACCCAACAAAGAATAAGGAATTTCTGGATTTAAATCTGCAATAAATTTTGCAATCTGATACACTTCATTTTCATCCACATATCCTGGCACAAGAAGGGTGCTCGCAATTAAAAGAGGAGGATCTTTTCTGTATTTTATCCATTCTGAAGCATAAGCAAAATTTTCTAAGGTTCTTCGATTACTCACTCCACAAAGCGCAATATGTAAATTCTCGTTCCAGGCTTTTAAATCGAATTTTACGCATCCTCCTGATTCTAATGAAAGCTCGAGCATTTTTTTAAGAAGTCTTTGATTCATTGAGCCATTTGTCTCCCAGCAAATTCTCAATATTCTTCCTTTATTCATTTTTAATGCCAGGCGGGAGGCTTTTATTGCATGTGATAATTGTGGAGTTGGGTCTCCTCCAAAATAGCAAATACATGAAGTACGTGAGTCAACTGCGCTTGCTAATTCATATGCAGTAATATTCTGTTTACTTTCAATATACTCCCTGAAATGCCAGTTCTGGCAGAATAGGCAGTTAAAACTGCATCCATGATAAAAAACTGCTAAATTTTTATATCCATATTCTGGTCCTTCAGAATAGGAAAATTTAGGATAACCAGCTCCAGTTCCTCCTGGACAGACCCAATCACCAACACAATTCGTTGGCAAGGAATCATAATACCACGAAAGATTTCCTCTTTCACCTGAAGGAGCCTTAAATTTTCCTCCATCATTTTTCCGCAAACCACAGTATCCTTTCTCACCCTCACCAATTATGCATTCATTTATGCAGAAATCACATTTTATTCCATCCTCGCTTTTAGGAGGTTCTGCAGGTAATCCAAATCTTTCATGACTTATGGCATGAATCTTTCTAATCTGAGGCAGAACTTTTTCAAATTTTTCTTTTATACATTTAGCACATAGATTTAAAAATTTAGAAATCAGAATGGATTCCTGACCGCAATTAATGCATTTTGCCATTTTTATCTTCTACTTACTCCTTTCTTTTTTCTATGGACTTCCTTATAAAGTTCATTAAGTGTTTGCCACAAATCATTCGGAGGATACATCTCTAAATTATAATACCACCAGAAACCTCCCAATAAACTGAATGAATATCCCAATGCACTTGCGTACATCTGTTTGCAGAATTTTTTCCTTACAATAGAAACTGGTTCTGTATTACTATGCCACCACCAGATGTCCTCTCCTTCAACATACCAGTAGTCCATTTCTCCAATCATAATTTTCTTTTCAGGAAAATATTTGTGAAGCATTTGAAATACTTCATCAAAAGCCATGCCCAGAGGGCTATTCATTACATAAATGGAAAGGGCAATAACATCTATTTTATTAATAAGTTCAGATCTAAGATTGTTTTTCACCCACTGAAAAACTGAATGTGGAATATCTTCAGTGCCAAATTGCCAATATAAAGTTAGCACAGTAATGGCATTAGGTCTAACTTTCTTAATATAATTTGCAGCATATTCAATTTTCGCAACTACATCTGACCCCAGCCACTCTCCATTAATTTCATTGCCGATTTCCCAGGCTTCAATATCTGGAAAATGGTTAACATACTCTCTGACTCTGGATTTAAAATCCTCCAAAGAATATAATCTCATACAGCACGAATCCAGGATTTCTCCCATAATATGAAGGTTTTTCTTCTGTGCATAGGAGACAATTCCATCATAATATTCAGGTGGAATGAATTCATCAAAGACAATTCTAATCCATCCATCTATGGTTGAATTCTGTACTAAATCACTTACTGAATTTAATACATTCTGATAATCATCTATTCTATCAATTGTTACTCCCCACCAGAATTGCTGGGATGGATGTCGCTGAGCATATTGAATTCCATATTCATAAAGCAAAAGTTCATAAGCCCGAGCAATATAATCAAGTGCTATCTGCCCGTATTTCCCCTTTAAAGAGTCTTTGTTGACTTGTTTTGCCAGATTAATATAATATCTTGCATTTTCATAAAGTTTGTTAAAATTTGAACTGGGTTTATAATCTTCCCTAATTGAAAGAGCATTGTTCAATTTTCTCCAGTAACTCAATGCTGCTTCATAATTAAAAATGATTGTTTCACTTTTGCTAAATCCTGCTCCTTCTTTGTCGAGAAAAAGGTTAAAATATCCTGTATTTTCTGTCATCCAGGTTAAACTCAAACCAATTCCAGAACCTTTAAAATCAAAACATGGATTGCCATTATTGTCTTTATATAAAGGCCATCCTTCCACAATGGTATAATCATTTATATTAAAAAGCATATCATTTTCAGCCCATCCTCTATTGCCATTTGTAACTATATCCATGAATTCCTCATAACTTAGTTTATTACCCTCTCTATCATATACTTTCATGATTATGGTTTTATATGCGTCGGCAGAGCTATTTGACTGATAAAAAATTAAACTAAAAATCAGAATAATAAAGAAAATTATAAGAAATGCTTTTGTTTTTTTAATCATTATTTTAAAACTTTCCAGATATCACTGTTTTACAATTAGGGCATTTATTATCAATTAAAATGAATTTTTTTATGTCAAATACACTTCTCTGAATAAGAAGCTCCCCACAATTTGGACAGTAAGTATTTTCTCCTGGGTGGTCAGGAACATTTCCAAGATATACATATTGAAGACCTTCGCTGAATCCTATTTCTCTTATTTTTTCCAGCTTCTCAACTGAAGTTGGTCTTAAATAAGAAAGGTCAAGATGAGGAAAAAATCGTGTTACATGCCATGGTGTATCCTTACCCAGTTCTTTTTTAATCCACTTTGCCATTTCCCTCAATTCTTCTTCATTATCATTATATTCGGGTATAACATTTGTTACAATTTCAACATGCATTTTCCATTTCCGCTTTGCTCTTTTAATCACTTCTAAAATTCCTTTGAAATTCTCAACATTAGCAATTTTCCTATAAGTTTCTTTTGAAAATCCTTTCAAATCAACGCGAAAGACATCGAGATATGAACCAATTAAGTCAAGTGCTTCCGGTGTAATAAATCCATTTGTTACATAATTTGTATGGAGTTTGTTAATTTTTGCTAACTTTGCTCCATCCAGAGTATATTCAAACCATAGAGTGGGTTCATTATAAGTCCATGAAATACCAAGACAGTTTCTCTCCTTTGCAATATTTACAAGTTCAACAGGAGAAATGTACCGAGCACTTTTAAGGTCATCTTTTACATCTGAGTGAGCAATATCCCAGTTCTGACATCCAGGACATCGGAAATTACATCCAAAACTCCCGAGGGAAAGCCACAGAGAACCAGGATAAAAATGGAAAAAGGGCTTTTTTTCAGCTGGAGATATCATTATAGAAGAGACCATTCCATATATTTGGCTAAAAAGTTTTCCCTCACGATTAATTCTTGTTCTACAATATCCTCTTTCTCCTTCTTTAATTGTGCATCTTCTCTGACATATATTACAGCGGACTCTTTTTTTCTGGAGTTTTTCATAGAGGATTGTTTCTACCATAATTTAAAATTTGCCTTTTCGAGCCTAATTAGTGAAGTTGGATAAGGATCGCAAATTTCTTCTTCGAGATAGTCATCGTATCCGATTGCTTTTAATTTCTGAATTAAAAGTTGTCTTTCCTCATAAGACATTAATCTTCTATCCGTCATTGCTGCAACATGAAATTTTAATCCTGCTTTTTTCAAATTTTCCACAGCCTTAAAGGGAAGTTCATAGAAATCACCTTTTGCTCCTGTTCTTCTCTCAAATCCTTTAGGAGTTCCAGCTTTTATGGAAACTCTTATATGAATATTCCTGAATTTTTTCAATTTATTGACATATTCAGGATCATTACCAAAAAGTATCCCGTTTGTTTCCAGAATAAATAAATAAGGAGTCTTATTAATTAATTCAAGAAGAGAAATTAAATGTTCCTGACAAAGAGTTGGTTCTCCTCCGGAAATTCTCAATTTTAAAACTTTTTTCTTTCTGGCATTCCGCACTAAAATATTAAAAGCTTCCTCAGATGAGTAAAATCTTCCCAGTTTGAAGGGGAAATCCCTTGACCAGTCAACCCAGCAGAAAACGCATCTCAAACAGCATCCAACAGCATAACCTGTGGAAATTCCTCCATAAACTCCTGTGCAGTAGAAATCTGTATATTTTCTTGATTTTCCCCTGCATACAATTTCTTCTGTTTGGCAAACTAATTTAATAGGGTCAAAGGGTTTGCTTTGGGGAGTTAGAAAAGAAGGGTAATCTTCCTTCATAAATTAGTTAAAAAATATAAAAATTTAATCCAACAATAAAAGTAAAATTTTTGAAATCAAATTTTCTCTCCTCAAAATTAATCCCAACTTTATGATATTTTCCTTCTCCCTTTATGCCGAGCTTTCCAAAGGAAATCTCCACTCCTGCGCCTATGCTTAATCCCCCTTTCTTCTCTTTATCAATTCCCTCGAGATTTGCAGTATAATAACCATAGCCTATGGTAGCGTAAGGAAAGATTAGAGGAAAAGGAATTCCAATTTTGAAATACCCGCCAAGATATGAAAAATCAAGCTCTCTTTTCCCCCAGTCAAATGTGAGAATGTCCACTGGCTCTAAATTATGAGCAGCCTGAAAGTAGTTCAGCTCAAATCCGAATCCTCCAAGCCTAAAACCTCCGTTTAAACCCATAAGAAAAGTAGTGTCCGTGTTAAATTCAATATCTGAAAAGCTCGGTTTTTGAAGGGAAATTCCACTCTGAACCCCAAGATAAATAATGTTAGACCAGGCAGGAGTTGAAATTAAAAATACGAAGATTGGAAATACAATGATTAAAAAAAATTTTCTCATTTTTCACCTTCTATATAAATTAAGCATTTTCGGCTTTAAAAAAACCGAATAATAGCAATAGCTTTAATTTTCAGTTTTTTAGTTTTAAGTTGTAATTTTTCACTTTTAGATTTTACTTTTTAGCTTATCTAAATTTCAAAGAACTATTTGTCTATCTCAACTTTATTCAATAGCTATCTTATTATTTTTTTATATTTTTTTCAACTAACCAGAGGCAAACCTTTTCTTGCTATCATTCTTATAATTTCAACAAAATAATCCAGTTCCTGGAGAGAGGTGTAAACATTTGGTGTAACCCTTATTCCCTGAAATTCTTCATGTTTGATTGGAGTTGTAATTATGCGATGTTTTTTCCACAAATAGTCGGTAACTTTTTGTGGTTCAATTCCAACAATTTCAAAGGTGCAAAGAGCACAGCTCTGTTCTTTCTGAAAGGAAGTATGAAATCTGATATTTGGAATATCCTTTAATTTTTCAGCCCAATAATTTTTAAGAAATCTCAGGCGTGCTTCTTTTCTCCTGCTCCCTATACCATTATGAAAGGTTAAAGCATCTCCGATTGCCAGATAAATTGATGCAGGATGTGTTCCAATTTCCTCAAATTTTCTAATATTATCCTTCATGTCTTCAGGAGCAGCCATCAATGGCCATATTTTTCTGATTTTTTCCTTTTTTATATAAAGCATTCCTGTTCCTTTTGGAGCTAACAGCCACTTATGAAGACTCGTTCCAAAATAATCACATCCCAAGTCTTTTTGTTTAAAATCAATGTGTGCAAATGAATGAGCACCATCAACAAAAACTTCAATGCCCCGAGCTCTTGCCATCTCACATATTTCTTTAACTGGCATAATCTGTCCTGTGAGGAAAATAATATGGGAAATAAGGATTACTTTAGTTCTCGGTCCAATTTCTCTTTCAAATACATCAACAATTTCATTAAGATTTTTAGGAGGAGTTGGAATTTTAATTTTTCTTATTTTAATTCCTTCTCTTCTTGCTCTTTGCTCAAGGGTTGTAAGCATTCGCGGATAATCCTGAGTTGTAGTGAGAACTTCATCTCCTGGTTTTAAGTCAATTCCAAGTAAAAGAATTTCCATTGCCTCAGATGCGTTTCTCACAATAGCAATTTCTTCTGGAGAACATCCAAATAATCGAGCAAGGCCTGTTCTAATTGTTTCCTTTTGAGGTTCGAGAATTTTCCACATTGTGTATACGGGAGCTTCCTCTTGCTCCCATGTGTATCTACACACAGCCTCTGTAACCATTCTCGGAGATGGGCAAACTCCTCCATTATTCAGGTTGATTAAGCCTCTGCTTATGGTAAAGCATCTTCTGATTTGAAACCAGAAGTCTTCATTCATTGCAGCTTGTTCTGGAGATAGACCAGAAATTTTTTGCGTTGCTGCTTCCAGCCTTTTTACTGCATTCTGTCCAAAAGAGGCAATTATCATTCCCAGACCAATTCCCTTCCCAATGGATTCTAAAAAAAGGCGCCGATTTAAATACATGTGCACCTCCTTTTAAAGCTAAAAATTAAAAATTTTACAAATGACATTTAATGTAAATTAAAATACAAAAATTATTGATAAACTATTAAAAACTTTACTCAATTTTAATGAGGGCTATTGCGTAAGTTGCGATTGCTTTTCCCTCTCCTATTTCTCCCAATCCCTCATTTGTCTTTGCTTTTATTCCCATTGAACTTTCCTCTAACTCTAAAACATGAGAAAGAGTTCTCTTCATGGAATTTATATACGGAGAAAGTTTTGGTTCCTCAGTAATAATTACAGAATCAATATTCAGAATTTTGGCTTTTTTATCTTTTACTATTTTTATAACCTTTTCCAATAATTTCAGACTTGAAATGCCTTTATATTCTGGATCCGTATCCGGAAATAATTGTCCGATATCCTTTTCTCCCAATGCTCCTAAAATTGCATCAATAATTGCATGTATTAAAACATCTCCATCCGAATGTCCAATTAAGCCTTTATAGAATGGAATTTCTACTCCACCAAGGTATAACTTTCGATTTTCTTCAAATCTGTGAATATCGTATCCTATGCCTATCTTAATTTTCAAGATAGAACTCCGCCAGTTTTAAATCAAAAGGGGTTGTAATTTTTATATTCTTTAAATCCCCTTCAACTGTATAGACTTCAAGCCCGAGTTTCTCAACCAAGTATGCCTCATCAGATCCAGTATAACCCTCTGAATAGGCTTTATCAAAAGCCTTTTTAAGGATTCCATAAGTGAAAGCCTGAGGTGTTTGGATCCTAAAAATTTTATTCCGCTCTAAGGTCTTAATTACTCTATCTCCCTCACACCGTTTTACTGTATCCTCAATTGCAATAACTGGGATAACAGAACCCTTCTGTCTCGCCTTTTCAATCACCCTCTCTATTAAGTCAGGTGAAACAAGAGGTCTTACTCCATCATGAATCAGGATTAAATCCCTTTCATTACAGTTAATTCTTTTAAAGCCCTCATAAACAGAATCTGTTCTTCTCTCTCCACCTTTAACAATCTCTTTTACTTTGTGATACTTTTCTTTTAAATGCTGACCTTTGGAAGGGTCATCCAATACAAGAATGATTTCATTGACTAAAGGATGGAAGTTAAAGGTTTCAACAGAATGTTCTAAAATCTGTTTTCCTCTCAGATTAACATATTGTTTCCTTTGTCCAAATCTTAATCCTTTTCCAGATGCTACAATTATTACAAATACTCTTTGCTCAATCTCCATCATATCGTCCAAAAATCATTTTTCCTGCTGTTGTCTGAAGCACAGAGGTAACAGTTATTTCAATGTTCTGTCCTATTTTCTTTCTTGAATTATCAACAACAACCATTGTTCCATCATCCAGATAAGCGACACCCTGATCCTTTTCTTTTCCCTCTTTCAGAATATAGACCTTCATTGTTTCTCCGGGTAAAACAACAGGTTTAAGAGCATTTGCCAGTTCATTTATGTTCAGGACGGGAATTGCTTGTAATTGAGCTATTTTATTGAGATTAAGGTCATTGGTTATAATCTTTGCTCCAAGACTTTTTGCAAGTTCAATAATTTTCAAATCCACATCTTTTATATTTGGAAAATCCACATCTGAGATTGTCACTGTGACATTTGATGATTTTTTTAACTTCTGCAAAATATCAAGACCTCTTCTACCTCTTTGCCTCTTCAAGGGGTCTGAAGAATCTGCAATCATCTGGAGTTCTTTCAAAACAAAACTTGGAATAACAAGCTCGCCCTCAATAAATCCTGTGTCGCATATATCAGCAATTCTCCCATCTATGATTACACTTGTATCTAATATTTTATAGCTTTTTCCTCCACCTCTCTCCTTAAAAAATCTTACAAGGGAAAGAGGGTCAAACCATTCTGATTTGCTTATTCCAATTAATAAACCGATGTAAGGCATGATAAGTAGGAAGAATATTTTTATAAAAGTGCCTGTAATATAATCCTGCGCAAGAGATTTATAAATTAATCCAATTGACCAGCCAAGAAAAATTCCGAGAAATGTTCCTATACTTGCACCCCATATTATCTTAAAATCTGCTTTTCTTATTATTATCTCAAGGCTTATAATTAAAATTCCGAGAATAAATCCTAAAACTGCTCCATAAAACGGATCTAACTTAAAAGGTGGATAGAAGTAACCTATTGCAGAAGTCAAAACAACAATGAAAAATCTTAAAAAATAAAACATCATTTAACCTCCGTTAAAAAAGAATGTTTATGGCTTCTTTTATATTTTTCACTCCATAAACTTCCACTCCCTCTATAATACTCTTTCCTTTAGTACTGGATAAATTGCTTAGAGGAACCACTGCCTTTTTAAATCCAAGCGAAAATGCCTCTTTTAATCTTGTCTCAAGCTGAATTATGGAACGAATTTCGCCTGCTAAACCGACTTCCCCTAAAATAATTGTTTCAGAAGATAAGGGTTTATTTTTAACGCTTGATATGATAGCTGAAATTACAGCAAGATCAGCTGCTGGTTCTTCAATTGTTAATCCACCGGCTACATTCAAATAAATATCATCTCCTGAAAAGCTATACCCAAGTCTTTTCTCAATAATTGCAAGTAACATAGATGTCCGAAAATGATCGAGCCCAACAGTCATTCTTCTCGGATTTCCAACAAAAGGAGAAGAGGATATTAGTGCCTGAATTTCAACCAGTAAGGGTCTTGAGCCCTTAAGAGTACAAAAGATTACACTTCCAGGCTCATTCTCTACTTTTTCTTCAATGAAAAAGGACGATGGATTTGGAACAGGAATCAATCCCTCAGCTCTCATTTCAAAAACTCCAAGTTCAGAGACTGGACCAAATCTATTCTTTAAAACCCTTAAGACTCTGTAATGATGATTTCTATCCCCTTCAAAAAAGAGGACAACATCAACAATGTGTTCAAGAGCTTTTGGACCTGCAAGAGTACCATCTTTTGTGATATGACCAATAATAAAAGAAGGTATCAAATTGCTCTTAGCATAATAAAAAATTTGATTCGCAACTTCCCTTACCTGACTAATGCTCCCAGGTGGAGATGAAAATTTCATAGAAAAAATGGTCTGAATAGAGTCGAGAATAAATATATCTGGTTTTAAATTTTCTGTCTCTTCAAGAATTCTTTCAAGATTTGTTTCACTTAGGAGAAAAAGAGTATCTCCTTTTATCCCTAATCTTTCACCTCTCATTTTAATCTGGGAAAGGGACTCCTCTCCTGAAACATAAAGCACTTTTTTACCTTTCCCTGCAAAAAAGTTTCCAATTTGTAAAAGAAGGGTTGACTTACCTATTCCAGGTTCACCTCCAATTAAAACAAGAGAACCTTTTACAGTTCCTCCTCCCAGAACTCTATCAAATTCCTTTAGTCCAGTATTTATTCTCTCCTCTTCTTCCTTTTTTATTTCTGTAAATGGAATCGGCTTTGATGCTGAGACAAATCCCCTTTTCTCCTCTTCCTCTTCTATTCTCTCCTCCAGCATTGTATTCCATTCAGAGCACTGGGGACACTTGCCAAGCCATTTTAAAGATTGATACCCACAATTCTGACAAACAAAAAAAGTTTTTTCTTTCATTTTATCCCTATTCCTAAACCAAAAAAGAATCCTCTTTTTTCCGCAAGGGTAAAATCTTCTATTCCAGCGACCATATATATTTTTTTGTAAAATGAGTATTTAGTCAATAGCCTGAGGTGAGGGCTTTTTTCCCGATTTAAATCAAAAATGTCAAATGAAATTTTCATCTTTTCACTCATTGGGAAATCAATTCCCATTCCGAATTCTGATTCTATTATTCCTCCCTTTACCCAGAAAAAACTGATTTTTTTCTCTCCAATTATTGAAAATTTAAATTTACCATTTGAATTTTCTTTTATAATCTGGCTTCTAAGAGATAAATCATCTCCATATAGAAGACTAAAATCAATATAATTTTTAAATGAATTTGACGATGTTAAATAATAGCCCCAGAAACTTCCATCCAGTTTAACTTTTGAAATATTTGCTAATTGATTCTCTGCCTCAGTTACGGTTTCATCTATTTTCTTAAAGAACTCAGGATCATTTACTAATTTACCAATGGTTCCCTGACCTTTATCTATTTTTTCCAGATTTTTATTCAAAAGATTTATTGTTTTTTCTGCTTCTTTAATAAGATTTTCGATCCTTTCTAAATTATTTCTGATTTTCCCTTTATTCTCTTCAGCAATTTCCTTCATAATTGATGTAAGTTCTGATAGTTTTTCTGAAATTTCCTTCGCATTTTTGTTGAAATTATTTATAGTCTTCTCAAAATCATTAAAGGTTTTCACCAACTCAATTTTATTTATTTCAATACTCACTTCCTCCAGATTCTCAATTATGTTTGAAATTTTTCTACTAGTTTCTTCATCTCCAAAAAGTCTTTGAAATTGTTGACTCAATGATTCTAATTCTTTTCCAATATTCATGAACATAGAAGCTAATTGATCCATGCTCGGAGGCTGAAAACCCTTTATAATCCCATTAGGCTGAACATACTCTTGTTCTTTTCCAGGAACAATTTCTATATATTTCTCTCCCATCAAACCAAGAGACGAAACACAGGCTATTGAGTCTTTTGGAATTTTTATTTCAGGGTCAATTATCATTGAAACTTCAGCCTTTCCATCCTTTAATTTTATTCTTCTTACTATTCCAACTTTAACACCTGCCAGTCTCACTGAAGAATTTTTTTCGAGTCCAGCTATAGAATTAAAATAAGCAAAAATGTTATAACCTTTTCTCGCTCTTATAACACTCACATTTCCTATTTTAATTATAAATATAATAAGAATAATAAGAGATATAAAGACAAAAATTCCAATTTTAATCTTTCTTTTGTAATCCAATTGAAACATTTTATCACCAGGATCTTATTGGGCCTTTAGCTTCTCCTGTTATAAACTGTTGAACAACAGGGTTACTTGAATTTTTGATTTCTTCAGGAGTTCCAACTTCTATTATTTTTCCATCATAAAGCATTGCAACTCTATCTCCTACCTTAAAGGCACTTCTTATATCATGGGTTATGATTACAGAGGTAACTTTTAATTCGTTTTTCATTTTTATAATTAATTCATTTATTGCATCTGCTCTTATTGGGTCAATGCCTGTTGATGGCTCATCATAAAGAATTATTTCTGGATTATAAGCAATTGCACGGGCTAAACTCACTCTTTTCTTCATTCCTCCACTTAACTCATGGGGCAATAAATTCTCTATACCAGGAAGTCCGACTTTTTCCAGACAACTTGCAACAATCTCTTTTATCTCTTCTGGAGAGAGGTCTGTATGTTTTTCAAGACCAAAGCTTATATTCTCTCCAACTGTTAGAGAATCAAATAGAGCCCCTTCCTGAAAAACCATTCCTATTTTAACAAATTTTCTTATTTCTTCATTTTTTAAATGCGTTATCTCAACTCCCTTTATATAAATTTCTCCCTTATCCGGTTTCATCAATCCAAGCAAGTGTTTAAGTAGAACTGTTTTGCCAACTCCGCTCGGACCAATCACCACCATTGTTTCTCCTTCCTCAACCTTTAAATTCACTCCTTTTAAAACTTTTTTGGAATTTATAGATTTGTGTAAATCAATAATTTCAATCATTGGTGTAAAGTGCTCGGCAAAAATTTACTCCAGAAAAAATTCACTATTAATATTAAAATCGATGCAACCACAACTGAATTGGTGGTTGATTTTCCAACTCCCTGAGCACCACCTTCAGTTTTTAATCCATAATAACAGCCAATAATAGCAATAATAATCCCGAAAGAAGATGCTTTTATCAATCCTGTTATAATATCCCATGTCTCAATATATTGAAGAGTTATACTGTAATAAAGATATTTATTAACTTTCATGAAATAAACCATATATCCATAACTGCATAACAAAGCAATTGCATCTCCAAAAACAGTAAGTAGCGGAAGCATAAGAAAAGCTGCAAGAGTTCTTGGGACTACGAGATACTTTATTGGTTCTGCACCAAGTGTATAGAGAGCATCTATTTGTTCTGTTACTTTCATTGAGCCTATTTCAGCAGCAATTGAAGAGCAAATTCTTCCAGCAACCATTAACCCAACAAGAACAGGGATTAATTCTTTCACAAGTCCAAGGGCAATAACTGGACCTGCATAAGCTTCTGAACCTGGACCAATATATCTATGAAAGCCTATATATCCCCATAAAGCATAAACAAGTCCTGTGAATGCTGCTGTCAAGGTAACCACAGGTACGGAATTCACTCCAATTTCTTCAAGCTGTCTAATAAAAATCCTTTTTTCCCAGGGTTTTTTAAAAGTATTTATGAAAGTCTGATAAAGAAGAAAAGAAACTTCTCCCACCCCTTCAAAAAATTTAATGTATGTTTTAGGAAAAAGCTTTTTTTGATTCATGATAAAGACTATTCAGTTAATTACTGTTCCTGTTCCCTTCTGTCTACTATGAATTCTTTGTTAACGAATTTACTGTATTCTTTCAGGAAGGTAAGTTTTACTGTTCCTATTGGGCCATTTCTCTGTTTTGCTACAATTATATCAGCTTCACCTGCATTTTCCAAAGTAGGTCTATACATCTCTTCTCTATAAATAAAGATAACAACATCAGCATCCTGCTCAATTGCTCCAGATTCTCTTAAATCTGAAAGTTGAGGTCTATTTGCCCTTCCTGCCCTTTCTAAAGCCCTACTTAGCTGAGAAACCCCAATTACTGGAATCTGCAATTCCTTTGCAAGTTCTTTCATGGAACGGGAAATAAAAGAAATTTCCTGGGTTCTATTTTCAAATCTTCCTCCCCCCCTCATTAATTGCATATAATCTATAACAAGGAGATCAAGTTTATTTTCCATTTTCAATCTTCTTGCTTTAGCTTTCATCTCAGTTACAGTTAATGCGGGTGTTTCATCCACAAAAATATTAGCTTGAGCTAATTTATTAAAAGCTAAAACAATTCTATTCCATTCTCTATCATTTATGTAGCCATTTCTTACCCTCTGAATATTCACAAGTGCTTCTGCACATAACATCCTTATGGCAACTTGCTCCTTTGCCATTTCAAGAGTAAAAATCCCTACAGCACGGCCTTCTTTACATGCAACATTCTGGGACACATTTAAGGCGAAAGCTGTTTTTCCCATGGATGGACGTCCAGCAACAACAATAAAATCTGAATTATGAAGCCCTGAAATAAGAGAATCCAGATCCCTGAATCCTGTTGGTAAGCCTGTAATAAACTCTTTTCTTCTTGATAAAGACTCAACAATCTCAAGGGTTTGTTCAGCGATAATTTTCATCGGCATGAAACCAGGTTTTATTCTTTCTTCTGCTAATTCAATAAGGGAAGTCTGGGCCTGATCTAAAATCTCATCCGTTTCAAATTTTTCTTCATAACTCGCCTCTATAATTCGGGCAGATGAAAAAATAAGTCTTCTTAAAATGGATTTTTCTTTTATGATTTTTGCGTAATATTCTACATTAATGCTTTTTGGTACACCGTCCAAAAGGGAGGAAATATAAGAAGCACCCCCTACATTCTCCAATTCACCACTTTTTTTTAAGGCTTCAGTTAATGAAAGGAGATCAATAACTTCTCCTTTATCAGCAAGTTCAATCATCTTATCAAGAATTTTTTGATGTGCCTCCCTGTAAAAATCCTGGGGATTAATTATTGATAAAATCACGTTTAGATTTGAATTTTTAACAAGTATACCACCGAGTACTGCTTTCTCTGCTTCATCACTATGGGGAGGTGTCTTTCGGGTTAAGATTGAATCTAAATCCATAATAATCCCTCTTTATTTTTCTTTTTTTTCTTCTTTGGTCTTCTTTCCCTCTTTGGTTTTCTTTTCCTCTTCAGCCCCCTTTTCCTCTTCTCTTAAAACCTCAATATTTATCTCAGCTATTATATCATGATAAATTTTGATAGGAACTGAATAATTTCCCAATCTTTTTATAGGTTCTTCAATTACAATCTTTTTCTTATCTATTTTATATCCCAGTTTTTCAAGAGCCTCCTGAATATCATGTGATGTTACAGAGCCAAAAATTACATCCTTTTCTCCTGCTTTCTTGTAAAATGTCAACTTCACTTCACTCAGTCTTTTGGCTAATTCCTCAGCTGAAAGCTTTTCCTTTTCTATTCTTTTCAGTATTGCCTTTCTTTCAATCTCTATCATTTTCAGGTTTGAAGGAGTAACTTCAATAGCCATTTTTTTTGGAATTAAATAATTTCTCCCATAACCAGGGGCTACCTCTACTATATCTCCTTTCCGCCCCAAATTAGGGACATCTTCCTTTAATATCACTTTCATTTTCGACTCCTTTTATTAATTTTTAATCAGCTACAAAAGGCAATAAAGCTAATATTCGTGCCCTCTTTATTGCAACAGCCAAACGCCTTTGATGAAAGGCGCAGTTTCCTGTCATCCTTCTTGGAAGGATTTTCCCCCTTTCAGGCACAAATCTTCTCAAAAGTTCAACATCTTTATAATCTATGTAATCAATTTTTTCATGACAGAATTTACAATACTTTTTCTTAGGAATAAAAAATCTCTTTACTTGTTCCTTTTCTTTTTTTTCTTCTTTCATTGCTTTTCCTCCTTTTCCTCTTTCTCTTCTTTTTCTTCTTTCGCCTCCTCACTCGGTGAAATCTCAACTATTTGCTGAGCTTTTGCCTTTTTCCTTTCTTCAAAAACGTGCTTATCAAGTTTTACTGTCATAAAACGAATAACAGATTCCCATTGTCTGAATTTTCTTTCAAGCTCATGAGGTACAGAAGGCGGAGATTCATGAGTGAGAAAGAAATAATATGCCTCCTCAAAATGATCAATAGGATAAGCAAGTTTTCTCTTCCCCCATTCTTCCAAATCAAAAATTTCTCCTCCCATTTCTTTTACTATTCCTGTCACCTGGTCAACAACCTTTTTCACTTCCTCTTCACTGAGATTCGGAGCAATTAAAAACGCTGTTTCATATGCTCTCATTTTAACCTCCTTATGGATTTAAAGCCTCTTCATTCTTTTGAAGAGGCAAGGAGATTTTTTCTCCTCTTTTGTTATAAACACTCATTGCTTTATCTATTCCCTGATCCATAATTATATTTATTGCTTCCTTTGCTTTATTTAGTCCACTTTTAAATAAGGGGAGTTCGTCTTCCTCAAAAGGTGAAAGAACATATTGGGTCAAATCTTCTATTTTGTGATTCTTTCCAATTCCTATTCTGAGCCTTGGAAAGTTCTCTGTGCCCAACTCTGTAATAATTGACTGAACACCTTTGTGAGTGCCTGCGCTTCCCTTTTTTCTTATTCTTATTTCTCCTAATGGAATATCAATATCATCATATATTACTATCATATTTTCCAAATTTATGCTTAAATTATCAACTATTAATTTAACAGCTTTTCCACTTAAATTCATGTAGGTTTGTGGCTTTACAAGTAAAATTTTTTCACCTCTTCTATCCACTTCTCCTATTTTTGAAAGAAAACGTCTTTTCCTCACTCTAACTCCCCATTCCTTAGCAAGAATATTAATCAGCTTGAAGCCTGCATTATGCCTTGTCCGTGCAAATTCCCTTCCTGGATTGCCCAGACCAATTAAAATCCACAAATTACTCTTCCTCTTTCTCCTCTTCTTCCTCTTCCTCAGAAGGTTTTTCCTTTCCTATTACTTCAGGTTGTTCGGGTTCTTCAGCAAACAAGGTTTCTTCTTTTTCCTCCTCTTCTTCTACCTTTTCTTCCTCTTCAGGCGGTAATACATGCACAATCACTACTTCTGGGTCTTCTAAAATTTCAATTCCCTCGGGTACTTTAATATCTTCAACCTTCAGAGCCTGATTGACATGTAAATCAGATATATCAACTTCAATGTATTCTGGAATATCCTTTGGTAAACATCTTATATCTATCTCTCGTGTAACAAAATCCAGAAAACCGCCTTCACTTTTCACTCCAACTGCATCTCCTTTTAATGCAATTGCTACAGTAACTTCTATTGGCTTATCCATGGCAATGTGATAAAGGTCCACATGAAGCGGTTCATAAAAGACAGGATCTCTCTGGAGGTCTTTGATAATAACATCATAGGTTTGAGAATCAAGAGTTATTTTAAAAATAGTATTTTCTCCTGTCTCTGATTTTAAGATCCTCTGTATATCCTTTTTATCCACAATAATTGGGATATTTTCCATATTATTGCCATATAATATTCCAGGAAGTTTACCTTCTTTCCTCAGCCTTCTGCACGCATTTTTGCCTAAATCCTTTCTTATTTCTCCTTTGATTACAAATTGTTCCATTTTTCGATCCTCCTTAATTGAAAAGTGAACTTACAGAGCTTGATTCATGTATTCTTTTTATTGCTTCACCGAATAGATTGGCTACTGACAGAATTGTAAATTTTTTGCATTTTCTCTTTTCTTCAGGCATTTGAATTGTATCAGTAACAATAACCTCTTCATAAGCTGATGATTCTATTCTTTCTATTGCATTTCCTGACAATACAGGATGAGTGCAGGCAGCAAGAATTCTTCTTGCTCCTCTCTCTTTTAATGCCTCACCTGTCTGTTTCAAGGTTCCAGCAGTATCAACAATATCATCAACTACAATTGCAGATTTTCCTTCGACTTCGCCTATAATATTCATTAGCTCACTGACATTTGGAGCAGGTCTTCTTTTATCTACAATTGCAAGACTCGCATTTAATCTCTTAGCAAACATTCTTGCTCTCTCAACTCCTCCTGCATCAGGTGACACAATTACGGTTTCATTCAAGTTTAAACCCTGTATATATTCGCATAATACAGGCGCTGCAAAAAGGTTATCTACAGGGATAGAAAAAAAACCCTGAATCTGGTGTGCATGTAAATCCATTGTAAGCACTCTGTTTACGCCAGCTGTTTCCAATAAATCAGCAACCAAGCGTGCAGTTATAGGTACTCGAGGCTTGTCCTTTCTGTCTTGACGGGCATATCCATAATAAGGAATAACAGCAGTAATTCTCTCTGCAGAGGCTCTTTTAAAAGCATCTACCATTATGAGTAACTCCATTAAATGAAAATTAACTTCATATGAGGTGGATTGTACAATAAAGACATCCTCTCCCCTGACATTCTCTGTAATCTGAAACTGAATTTCTCCATCACTAAAAGTTTTAAGAATGCATTCCCCGAGGGGTTTGTTAAGATATTTACAAATTGCTTTAGCTAAATCAGGATTAGAAGACCCTGAGAAAATCTTCATTTTTTATCTCCAATTTTGATTCTCAGTTAATATCATCGAGGAATTTTATCAAGATTAACTTCATCCTAATAATATAGCAGAAAAATAATTTTTTTCAAGGATTTTAAATCTTTGGATTCGCATAGCAATAGAGGCAACTATGTGGGCACGCTTGTGTATAGCTTCCAATATCAACTGATTCAGTGCAATTGCATTCTTTTCTCTGACTTTTATCCTTTTGAGTGGAGGCAGAATAATTTTGAGGATGGAGTGAAGTTAATAAATTCCCATCAATGCATGAGGAAGGTTTTATGCCATCAACAGTTGAAAGAAAATTTTGTGAACATGCATATAAATTTAAATTGTAAGTTTTTGAAATTTGAGCAAGATACTTCGCATCCTGTTTTTTCTTATCCTCTGGTGGGTCATAATAGGAAAAATTATGTTTTTGAGCTCTTTTTCTACACTTCTCATACCACTGTGCAAAACTGAATTTTATATTTCTTATATTCAATTTATTCAGAACTGGAGCTAAGGTTTCAAAGAAATAAAGATTTGTTTTCAAAACTCCATTTTCCCACCAGTAAACTATTGGGTCGAATCTTATCGATATTCTTTCAGGGGTTCCAGCAATTTTAATTAAACTTTCAATCTGTGATATTGCAACTTCTGGAGGAGGAACTCCCTGCTCGATAAAGCTTCCGCCTAGACCAGTTATTGTAAAAAGAAAGAAAAGCTGTGAGTAATTAGATAATAAGTTGAGTAAATTATATTTATTTGTAATTAAATTATGAAAGTTTTTTGACCACAGAACAAAAGTATGAACCTCCGAGGGGTTAAGATTTACTCTGTAATTCCCTGCTGGACCAATAACATTTGCAATTCCTCTGGATATGGAACTTGAAAGCCATTCAGGGAAAAAGGCTATTAAATCCGTTCTTCTTGAAGCACTTATTACTTTCATCAAATGATTTTGTTGACAGTTAAAGTATTTACAATTAATATTTTACTTTAAAGGAAGAAAAATAATCAATGCCAATTTTAAAAGCAATTAATTTAGTAAAAATATACAATGGAAGAAAGGTTGTGGATGGCGTTAACCTGGAAATAAAATCAGGTGAAATCGTTGGGTTTCTTGGAAGAAATGGAGCTGGAAAAACTACTACCTTTCAAATTATAGTTGGTTTGATAAAACCAGAGGAGGGGGATATTTATTTAGGTGGAAAGAGAATAACATTTGCCCCTTCATATATAAGAGCAAGGGAGGGACTGGTCTATCTTCCCCAGGAAAATTCTGTTTTCCTCAAAGCAACTGTTGAAGAAAATTTAAAGATGATTGCTGATTTAAACAAATCCTCTAAAGAAGTAAAAAATAAAAAAGTAAAAAATGTTATGGAAGAGCTTGGGATTTCTCATCTGGCAAAGAGCAAAGCTTACGCCCTATCAGGAGGAGAGAAAAGGAGACTGGAGATTGCAAGAGCACTTCTTACAAATCCTAAATTTCTATTCCTTGATGAGCCATTCAGTGGAATTGATCCTATAACAATTAATGAACTTCAGGAATTGCTTCTTAATCTAAAGAGAAAAGGGATAGGAATAATTGTTTCAGACCATAATGTAAGAGATACCTTTGAAATCGTTGATAGAGCATATATAATTCACGAGGGAAAAATTCTGGTAGAAGGTCCACCCCTTGAACTTGCTGTCAATAAATTAGCGAGGGATAAATTCTTAGGAGAAAATTTTGAATTTGGTAAAGAGAAAACTATCCCTTAATCATTTTTTGAAAATATAAATTCTCCGAGTGTTCGTTTAAAAAATAAGATAAAGAAAAATAGATAAATAAAAAGCAGAATAAAGAAAAAGGCTATTAATTGTGGGTAAGAGGATGAAAGTAATTTAAATAACTTTACTTTTAACATAACAGAAGCAATAATAAGACTAAAAAGCCATATTGTAGATATCAAAAATATATCAAATATCCATCCAAGAATTCGATTTCTAAATAGACCCTTTTTCTTTACGGATAATTCTTCTTCCTCCCTTATTAAATCTATTCGATTTAAATCCATGTCAGAAGTGCTTGTATCTTCCTTTATTAAAAAGGAAAAGACCTGTTTCGAATGCAGGCGAGTGGTTGTATGTGGTTTTTCCTCTGAAATACTTTTCTCATTATTAATGAAATAAGAAATAATGGTTCCACAATTCTCACATTTATCTGTTTCCTCTTCCAAATAATGGTCACATACTGGACATTTTCTTCTTTTATCCATGTTATCTTAAATAATAGGTTTGATTATTTTAATTGTCAAGAAATCCAACAATTAATTTCATTTTCATGATTTGACGAAGGTTTTTTATTATGTTATAAAAATAATAAACTTCCTTATGGGGACTGAGGGGTTAAAGAAATTTTTAAATCTTTTTTTGCTATTACTTATTTTAAATAACACTTGCTTGGGGAATAGTACAACAGCAAGTAATTTAAAGCCTAAGAAAAATTATTTAAAAGCAGGACTTGAAGTTATTGGAATCAATACAGCTGTATGGGCTTATGATAGGTATATAAAAAAGGCAAATTGGGTAAAAATATCAGCACAATCAATTTGGAGAAATATTAAAAGGGGATATTATTGGGACAATAATAGTTTCCAAGCAAATCAATTAGATCATCCTTATCAAGGAAGTTTATTCTGGTCTTCTGCTCGAGTAAATGGTCTTAATTATTGGGAAAGTATAATTTATCCCTTTTCTGGGAGCTTGATGTGGGAAATCGCATTAGAAAATAATCAGCCTTCTACAAATGATGCTATTATGACAACACTCGGAGGTATGACATTAGGAGAAGTCCTATTTCGTCTTTCGAATTTAATAATTAGAAACAATGAGAGAGGTTTTGAAAGATTTCTCAGAGAAGTTTTTACATTTTTTGTAAGTCCAGCTGTAGCAATAGATAGATTAGTGACTGGAGATAGTTTTCGAATTGGAAGAAAAGCAGAAGAACATTTTTATAATTTGTATTTTCCTATCGGCAGTTGCGAAAAGGTTCCAGTCTTAGGTGTAAATTTAGAATTCCTAGATGCAATTGAAAAAACAGATTCAAAGATTTCGCCATATGATTATTTTACCTTTGATTTAAGAACAAAATGGAGAAATAGAAGACTCAAAATTGAAAGAGTATTAACAACAGGTCTAATTATAGGCTTAAAAACAAAAAAGAATTTATTTGGAATTTTTGGGGATTTTGATTATATCAATATTCCTGGAAATAAAATTTCTGCAGTGGGCTTTGGCCCTGGTTTTGTTTTAAACTTTGGCAAGAATTTTATTTTTAAAACTTCTGCTGGACTTTCTGGAATATTTGGGGGTGCAAGTTCTTCGTTTGTATTAACATATGGTGAAGAAATTTTTAAAAAACACGGAGAACATCATAGATTTGGACCAGGGAGTGATCCATATTATCTTGGGCCTGGAATAAAGGGAAAGTTTAATTTTGGTCTAGAAAGAAAAAATCTCTTTAATTTTTACGCAGAATTATCTTATTATTGGGTAAAATCAATATTTGGAACTAATGCAAAAGAATATATAACAAGAATATGTTGTAGAGGAAGCATCAATCTTTTTTCATGGTCTCAAATTGGCATTGAATATGAGTATTATTTTAAAAAAGGAACATATAGAGATTATACACCTTTGAATAAAGAATTTCAGGCCACTTCTATTTTTTACATCTTTAGATTTTAAGAAATAATAAGAAATAATTCTTTCTGTGGTCTTGAAAGAAATTCTGCTCCTTTTTCTCTAATATATACAATCTCTTCTATACTCATAACACCATAATTTTTTAAATTAATTCTTGGCTCAATTGTAAATACCATTCCCTCCTCAATTGTAAGATACGGTAAATTCCCATACCTTTCCCAACATGGACCTAAAAGAACACCACCATCATGTGCATTTCTTCCTATCTGATGACCTGTTGCATGTGGATACTCTTCGTAGCCTTTTGAAACGATGTATTCTCTGCAAACTTTATCCGCTTCATAACCTTTTATGCCTGGTCTAAGATTTTTAACCGTTATCTCAATAGCCTCTTTTATTGTATTAAAAGCTTCTATAACTTCTTGTGGTGCTTCTCTTTCTTTCTCTCTCAGTACATACCAGGTTCTTTGAAGATCTGATGCATAGCCATTAAATTTTAATCCGAAATCAATATTGACTAAGAATCCTCTTTTAATCTTTTTATCTGTGGGAGAGGAATGAGCACCAACTTTCTGTGGCCCAGCAAAAACCCCTGGACATGTTCTCTCCTCCCATGCGAGTTCAAGCCCCATTTCCTCAACTCTTTTCCTCAAAAACAATGCTATTTCAATTTCACTTTTTCCAGGCTTTATAATTCCATTAACCTCATTAAATAAATTTAAAGTTATATCAACTGCTTTTTTAATTTTCTCTATTTCACTTTTTGTTTTCCTGCTTCTTATAAAATTTATTATTTCCTCTGCTGAAATTATCTCTCCATTCCAGTTAAGTTCTTTTAAATATTTCTGGAGCTTTAAAAATAATCCATGCGTTATTCCATCAGCTTGAGGAGAATCAATAGAAAAATTTATTGCTATCTTTTCCGGCTTTATTTTATTAAGAACTCTCTTAAGCTCGTCTTTAAATGAACTAACATATGTGTAAACCTCTTCAAAAATCTCTGATTTCTCAACTTCTTCTTTATCCAGTGAACCAACAATTGCATATCCCCTCCCTTCTTTAGTAAAAATAAATGCACTCTCCCATACTACTTGTCCTGTGAATATATATTGGAGAGCAGGGTCTCTCAATAAATCGGTTTCTCGAACATAAATCATCCACATATCAATATTTTTATCCCTCAAAAAATCCCTTATTTGATTTATTTTTTCTTTTATTAATTGCATCATTACTCCCTTTTTATTATATTCAGAACCTAATAGAAATGTATAGTAAAATTTTAGGAAGGAGGAGAATATGAGAATAGAACCCTTTGAACTGGAGAGAATTCAGTCCATATGGGAGCATGTGGTAGAGTATAATTTAGCAGAAAGCGGAATTCATCCTTTAAGTCTTGATGAATTTCTGAATGAAAATGAATTCAAGGAAATCCGAAAGCTGAGAATTGGATATAGTCAGACAAATGGAACAATAGATTTAAGAGAAAAAATAAGCAAATTATACACGGGTGCGAAAATTGAAAATATACTGGTAACAAATGGTTCTTCAGAGTCAAATTTTATTTTTATCTGGAGCAGTATCGAACCAGAAGATGAGGTGATTTTCACGATGCCAAATTACATGCAGATTTGGGGACTTTTAAGATGTTTTGGTGCTAAAGTAAAACTCTTTTACCTTAAAGAAAATTTAGCTTGGGCACCCGACCTTGAAGAGCTTAAAAAATTGGTGACAGATAAAACAAAGCTAATAATTATTACAAATCCAAATAATCCAACAGGCGCTGTCTTGAGTGAAGAGGAGATGGAGGAGATAATAAATCTTGCTGATAAAGTAGGAGCAATGATTTTAGCTGATGAAGTTTACAGGGGAGCTGAATTAAATGGAGAAATTACACCGAGTTTCTGGGGTAGATATGATAAAGTAGCTGTAGTTGGAGGTCTTTCAAAAGCTTTTGGTCTACCTGGCTTGAGAATAGGATGGATTGTTTCATCAAAAGATTTAATAGAAAAATTATGGCATTATCATGATTATATTACCATTGCTCCTTCCACATTAAGTGATTGGTTAGCTCGAATAGCACTTTCACCTAATATTAGAGAAAAAATTATTCAAAGAAATCGAAAAATATTAAGAAAAAACCTATCCATTCTTATTTCATGGTTTGAGAAGCACAATGACATATTTCATTGTATTCCACCTAAAGCTGGTGCTATTGCATTTCCGCGCTATAATTTAAATATTAATTCAATAGATTTGGTGAATAGATTGATTCAAGAAAAAAGTGTTTTAATTGCTCCTGGAGATCACTTTACTATGGATGGATATCTTCGCTTTGGTTATGGAGTTGAAGAAAATTATTTAATTAATGCTTTATCTCGTATAGAAGAATTAATAAATGAGTTGAGGAAATAAAATGAAAAGAAGAACTTTCCTAAATTCAATTTTAGTGGGAGGTTTGATGGTGACAAAGCCGGGAATTTTTCTCTCTAATAACAAAAAGGTTTCCCAGAAAAATGAAACTAATGCTTTGGTAAAAGTAATTGGAACAGCCCAGGATGGTGGAATTCCACATGCAGGATGTTATTGTACAAACTGTATAAAGGCAAGGAAAAATAAACTCTACTCTCGATTGATCTCTTCACTTGCTTTAATTGATTTCTCTGAGAATAAAACTTTTTTGATTGATGCTACACCTGATATAAGGAAACAACTCGATATTTTGCACAATAGAATTAAATCAAAGAAAAAAAGATTTCATCCAGACGGCATCTTTCTTACTCATGCTCACATTGGACATTATACAGGTTTAATGTTTTTTGGATTCGAAGCTTTATCCACCTCTCAACTACCTGTATATTGTTCATCTCAAATGCATGATTTTTTAATAAATAATGGTCCATGGAATTTACTTGTTAAATTAAATAACATTAAAATCTATATTCTTGAACCTGAAAAAGAATTCAATGTCTCAAAGAATATTTCTATTATTCCATTTGTGGTGCCTCATAGAGCTGAATACACGGATACTTTAGGATTTATAATTTGTGGCAAAAAAAGAAAACTCCTCTATATTCCTGACATTCAGAGCTGGGAAGCATGGAAAAAACCAATAAATAAAATTATTGAGGAAGTGGATTTTGCCTTAATTGATGGAACATTCTTCTCTTCGGATGAGCTACCTCATAGAGATTTATCAAAAATAGGGCATCCATTTATACTGTCATCAATTAAATTACTTGCTAATATAGCGAAAAAGACAAAAATTTATTTCACACATTTAAATCATTCAAATTTATCCTTAAATCCTGAGGGTAAAGAAATTGAAAAAATTAAAGAGAATGGGTTTGAGCTTGCGGTTGACGGAATGGAATTTTTTATTTAAATTCGCTAAATGGAGGGCAATATGAAAAAATTCAAATTTCAAATATTTTTTATTCTCTTAATTTTTTCATTTCAATTTTTAAAGGGTGAATATTTTCAAATCAGAATAATTAAAGACGAGAAAGATTTACCCGAAAGCTTCTGTTCAATCTGGCAAGCAGGAGATTATCTGATAAAAACGAATAATTATTATGTAATTATTGGAGGCACTCATAGAAGATATAATGATTTTTTGAATTATCCTTCTGGAAGTGCCTATGGAAGCATATTAAGTTTTGTGCCAGCTGGAGAAAATTTAATAAATGATTTATGTGCTGGTTCGCCTGTGATTGCTATGAATGGAAAAAGAGATTATCCAAGTTATAATTCTCTCAAACAGATAGAAACAGAAAATGGATATTTAAAATTTGAGGCAACGGGAACTTATATAAAAAACGAGAAAAAGGCTTTTATTAAAACAGATTATTTATTCTATCCCGATTATGGGAGAATTGACATTGTTTCAGAAATTAAAAATACTGGAAAAAATGAATTTGACGAGTTTGATTATTATTTGTATTTTAATGCCTTTCACTGCTATTACTTCAATCCTTTTGATGAAATTGCGCATCCAAATTTGAATTTTAGAGTGTATCAAAAAAAAGGATATTACATGGCAAGGATAAATCTAAATCCATACTCAGAGGAGCCTTTACCTGGAAAACTGGCTCCTGGTGAAACTTATGAAGTCAAATATATTTTTCTTGTTGACAAAGATGTTGAGAGACTTCTTGAAAATATATATGAAATTTTAAATATTGAATCATTTCCTGTGTATATTAATTTCCAAAACTATAATGGCGATCTGATGGAATTAAAAATTAAGGATGTCCAATCCTCCTCAATCTTTTTTAAATCTTTTCTTAAAAACAAATATCTGGTGAATATCCGTCTTCCTGAGGGGACTTATAGAGTAATAGCAAATTTCTTCCCTGCTGTATGTGAAAAAATAATTACAGTTCATAAAAATGAAAAAACTTTCTGCACAATTGAAAGTCCTCCTTTAGGAACTTTGAAAATAAAAATAAGTAATAGCAATGGTGAATTTGTGCCAGGAAAAGTTACATTCATAGGTCTTTATCCAACAAAAACTCCTTATTTTGAACCAGAGAATCCAATAGAGACTGGAAGATGTTCAGAAAGTTTCAAGAATTCGTGTCTTCCACCAGAGGAAGGTCTGGAAATTAAAATTCCTGTGGGAACATACCTTGTTTATGCCTCAAGAGGGCCAGAATATTCAATTGATAAGAAAATAATCGAAGTATTAAAAGATGATTATATGGAATTAAATTTTATAATTGAGAGAGTAATTGAAACTCCTGACCTTGTTTCGTTTGACCCTCATATGCACACGCAGAATTCAGATGGCAGACTTAAGATAGAAGAAAGAATAAAATCAGTTATTGCTGAAGGAGTAGAAGTAGCAGTATCAACTGACCACAACTACATTACAGATTATTCTACTACTCTTAAAGAACTTGGCTTAGAGAAATATTTAATTGTAATTCCTGGTAGTGAAATCAGTACATCTGGTATAGTCCATTTTAATTCCTATCCTTTAAAACCGAACCCTGAACATGAAAACAATGGGGCAATTAATCCAGTAGCAGAGGAAGCATCAACACTTTTTAAAAGAAATAAAGAAAAAGAGCCAAATGCAATTATTCAGCTAAATCATCCCCGCTATGGAACTTTGGGATATTTTAATAACTATGAACTTGACCCTGAATATGCCTCATATGCTGAAAAAAATTTTGATACATCCTTTGATGTTATTGAAATAATGAATGGTCCATTATATTCTGGAGGAAATTGCCAAACAATTCGTGACTGGTTAAATCTTTTAAATAGAGGATATTATTTCCCAGGAGTTGGTTCCTCTGACTCTCATGTAATAGATGGAGGGGAACCTGGTTATTCTCGAACCTACATTTTTTACGAAAATAAAAAGGGAGGGATAAACATTGACTCGTTAATTAATGCTCTCAAAAAAGGACATTCTTTCATTACAAATGGTCCTTTAATTGATTTTAAAATAAACGGAAAATATACCATTGGTGATTTTTTTACAGACAAGGATGGAAAAATAGACATTCAGATAAAAGTAAAAAGTGCGCCCTGGATTTCTATCAATGAAGTGAGATTAATTATAAATGGTGAGAGAAAAATTATTTTTCCTATAAAAGCAAAAATAAATGAAATATTAAAATTGAATCAAAAAATAAGTTTATACCTGAAAAGAGATTCATATATTATTGTTGAAGCTTTCGGGAATAAAACCCTTTATCCTGTAGTTCAACAACCCGCTAGAGATGGGGATCCTGAGGATGCAATTCTACCCTATGCAATAACTAATCCTGTTTTTATAGATATTGATGGAAATGGAAGATTTGACCCACCTTTGCCACATAAAATTAAATTAATTGAAAACCAATAAATAAAAAGGAAACCTTTTTAACTCTTTCCCGTCTTATATATGTTAAAGAAAACTTTAGAAAGGAGTTAAAATGAAATTTAAAGAGAAAATTAGCATACTTATTATCAGTATTTTTATATCCTTTTTCGCACTCAACTTAATTATTACAAAAATAGGCTTATAGATTGAGCAGGATCGTAAATTTAGGGAATAGGGATAAGGTGAGAATTAATAAAAAATAACTGAAAGGAGGGAAATTTTTTTTTATTTATAAATTCTTATTTTTTTTACAGTTATTGAACCTTTATTGTTTAAAGTTGAAATCTCGAGAATATTCTTTCCTAATTTTGTTTCCAGCTTAAGGTAAATTGTCTGATTCTTTTCTAATAGATAAAACTCATTAGTAATTTTTCCATTAAATATAATTGATATAAGAGGATTGCTTCTCATATTTAGAGCTCTAAAATCAATATCTAAATTGTAAGTCTCTCCGTCGAAAAATAGTGGAATACGGATTTTAAGTGAAATTTTATCAAACAGGTATCATTTTATTCTTAGTTATAAAATATCATTAATCGACTTTAGTTAATTTATTTTTCTCAATAAATAGTCTTGCCTGATAATTCACAACCTTGAGAAGAACTGCAACTCTTTCTGACCCGCTCATTTCTTTTTCAAATATTCCCTGAAATCCTTTAAATGGACCCTCAAGAATTTCTACCTTTTCTCCTACTTTTGGAGGAATTATTCTCTTTTTTATTACAATAAATCCATTCTCTTCCCGTGATTTAATTTCCTGAATGATTCTTTCATCAAGTGGAATTGGTCCATATTCATTTTCAAGTATTTTTCTTACCCCTCTTGTATATTTTATAAGTCTATAATGCTTTTCAGCAGAAAATTTTGAGAAAATATAACAGGGAAAAAAGGATTTTATTCTTCCATTACTTATTATTTTAGGATTATAAACTTCTATTTTAATCTCGGATAAAAGCTTCTCCACTAAAACTTCTTTAAAGGGTTTAGTATTGATTACATACCATTTCATTATCAAAATCAATATATAAAGTTTGATTCCTCTATACCATAATTCCTAATTCACTGTCAACCCATTATTTCATTTTTCTTGACCATTTATTCTCTTTTTATATAAACTTGTGATGGAAAATACAATTTTATCGAGACGTTTCAAGAGGAGGTGAATCAATACATGAAAAATAAAGAATTTAAATTAAAAATTGTTATTTATATTTGTATTTTCCTAATTTCAGTTTTTTTATTAAAAGCAGATGAGCTAACAACCAAAATTGATAAAATTTTTTCCAAGTGGGATTCCACTACATCTCCTGGTGTTAGTCTTGCAATTATAAAAGAGGGAAAAATTGTTTATGAACGCGGTTATGGAATGGCTGACCTTGAGCATAATGTTCCAATCACTCCCCAAACAGTCTTTAGAATAGCCTCAACTTCTAAACAATTTACTGCTATGTGTATTGCTCTTTTAGCAGAGCAAGGAAAAATTTCAATAGATGACGACATCAGAAAATATATTCCAGAATTGCTGAAATACCCTGCTCCAATTAAAATTAAGCATTTGATATATCACACAAGTGGTATTAGAGATTATCTTGACCTTCAATTTTTAAGAGGAATAAGTGACGAAGAACCATATTCTCCACAGGATGTTATAGAATTATTGTCATGGCAGAAAAGCCTAAATTTTAAACCAGGTGATAGATTTCTTTACAGCAATTCAGGTTATTTTCTACTCGGCATAATTGTGGAAAGAGTGAGTGGAAAATCCTTGGCTCAATTTGCAAAGGAAAATATTTTTGAGCCCCTTGGAATGAAAAACACTCATTTTCATGATGACCATACACAAATAGTAAAAAATAGAGCTATAGGTTATGCTCCTAAAAAAGGCGGTGGATTTAAAATTGCAGAGACAATCCTGGATATTGTTGGAGATGGTGGAGTTTTTACAACTGTTGAAGACTTATATTTATGGGATCAGAATTTTTATCATAATAGACTTGGAAAAGGAGGACGGGAACTTATTGATTTAATTTTAACTCCAGGCACATTAAATAATGGAAAAAAGCTCGATTATGCTTTTGGGCTGAGAATACATGAATACAGAGGTTTAAAAGTCATTAGTCATGGAGGTTCATTTGTTGGTTTTAGAGCTCAGATGATTCGCTTTCCTGAGCAGAAATTTTCAGTTATCTGTCTGGCAAATTTAAGTAGTATTAATCCAACAAAACTTTGCTTTAAGGTTGCTGATATTTATCTGGCAAATTATTTTAAAGAACCTGAAAAGGAAAAAATAGAAATTAAACCAATTAAATTACCTGAAAAAGAGTTGAAAAAAATAACTGGCATTTATTATGAACCTGAGTCAGGGAGACTGATTAAGATTTTGCTTAAAGATAAGAAATTAATAATGAAAGCGTATGGCTATAATATTACTCTTGTACCAATAAGCAAAACAAAATTCGTTAGCTCTGATTCTCCTCTTGATATTACAATTGATTTTCTTGGAAAAAATAAAAAGGGAAAGAAGAAAATTCAGTTAAGAATTAATGACAGAAAACCTGTTATATTTGAATCAATCATTCCTCCTGTTCTCAATTACGACCAGCTCCGAGAACACACGGGCAGTTATTACAGTGAAGAGCTTCGATTTACCTATAAAATTGTAATTAAGAAGAATAAATTATTTTTTGATTTTAGGAACGCTCCTAAATCTCCATTAGAACCTACTGTTAAAGATAAGTTCTGGAATAAAGAAGGAATAAAAATTGAATTTTATCGAAACAAATATGGCAGCATAAAAGGGTTCTTTTTAAGTACTGAAAGAGCAAAAAATATAGAATTTATAAAAAAATAAACACATTCTAAAATTCTTTATTTCACATCCCTTTATTAATAAATCTTCAAAATTCGCAACGAAAAGGAGCTTTGCCCCGTAAAAATAATGTAAGCCTGAAATTAAATTGAACTTTTTATCAATACAAATCGTCTTTAGAATATGGAGGAATTATATGAGAAATTTGATTGTCCTAATTATAACTTTATATTTATTTAATCCCCTTTTAGTATTTTCATCTCCAAAACAAATAAAAAAACAAAAGCAAAAAGTGGTGAAAGCAATCAGAATAAACGAACAGATTCAAATCGATGGAATTCTCGATGAAGGAGTCTGGAAAAATAAAGGTTACAGCGATTTTATTCAATCAGACCCAATAGATGGTGCAGAACCAACAGAAAAAACTACTGTTTGGATTGCTTATGATAATGAAGCTCTTTATGTAGGAGCAAGACTTTACGATTCAAAGCCAGAATTAATTGTTAGGAGATTGGGTAGAAGGGATGATTTTCTCGATTCTGACTGGTTTATTTTTGCAGTTGACCCCTACTATGACAGACGCTCTGGTTTTCAATTTGCTGTAAATCCTGCTGGTTCTATTGTGGATTGGACTTTATACAATGATGAATGGAATGACAGCACTTGGGATGGAGTTTGGGATTGGGGAGTCAATATAGATGATAAAGGCTGGAGTGTGGAAATAAAAATACCTTTTAATCAATTGCGTTTTGAGAAAAAAGAAAAATATATCTGGGGTGTAAATTTTGTGAGAATAATAAAAAGAAAAAACGAAAGAGATACTTTTGTATGGATTCCTAAAGAGGACAGCGGTTATGTTTCACATTTTGCAAAACTTATTGGAATTGAAAATATTAATCCTGGCAGACATATTGAGTTTCTTCCCTACACAGTTGGTCAGGCTACATTCAGCCCCTCTCAGCTTGGTAATCCTTTTCAGACTGGAAAGGATTATCTGGGTAATATTGGTTTTGACCTTAAAGTTGGAGTTAAAAGCAACTTAACTCTGGATGTAACAGTTAATCCAGATTTTGGTCAGGTAGAAGTTGATCCAGCAGTAATTAATTTAACTGCATATGAAACATATTATCAGGAAAAGAGACCCTTTTTCATAGAAGGTTCGAATATCTTTAATGCATTCGGGAAAGGTGGTTCCACTATGAATGTCAACATAAATTTTGTTTCTCCTTATTTCTTCTACAGCAGACGAATAGGTCGTTTGCCCCAAGGTTATGTTTCAAAAAGCGGATATGTAAAATTCCCTGATAGGACAACCATTCTTGGAGCTTTCAAACTTACAGGGAAAGTAAAGGGATGGAATTTAGGTTTTATAAATGCTCTGACTGCACGGGAATATGCTGAAATTGATTCTAATGGAGAACGCTTTAAGGAAGAAGTGGAACCTTTTACATACTATGGAGTTCTCAGACTTCAAAAAGAATTCAATGAAGGCAGGCAGGGTTTGGGCTTTATAGCTACTTCTGTGATTAGAGATTTAAGAAATAAAAATCTCGAAGATATATTAAACAGGAGAGCATTCAGTCTTGCGGTGGATGGCTGGACATTTCTTGATAAAAATAAGACATGGGTTTTTACTGGCTGGATAGGAGGAACTATTGTTGAGGGAAGCAAAACAGCAATTCTAAGACTCCAGAAGTCTTCTTTACATTATTTTCAACGCCCTGATGCAACTCATGTTGAAGTGAATGAAAATGCTACTTCACTTAGAGGATGGAGTGGAAGATTTACTTTGAACAAGCAGAAAGGGAATTTTATTTTCAATGTAGCAATTGGTGCTATTTCTCCGGGCTTTGATTGCAATGATATTGGATTCCAGTTTAATGGATTTGATGTAATTAATAGTCATATAGTTCTTGGTTATAGGCAACTCCATCCAGGAAAAATTTTTCGTTATTGGTGGTTTATAATAGCAACTTTTCGAAATTATGACTTTGGAGGAAATAAGACCTGGGAGGGTTATGGAATAGCAGTTAATGGCCAATTTCTAAATTATTGGGGATTTGATTTTATGCTGGGATACAATCCTAATACTCTGAGTAAGGTTCTGACAAGAGGAGGACCTTTAGCAGTTATTCCCTATGGTTATCAGATTAATCTTGGCATTTCGAGTGACAGTCGAAAACCGATTGTTCTGCATGCTTTTACCAGTGTCTACAATAGACCTTTAGAAGGCTATCACTGGAATGCAAACTTATCTTTACGCTGGAAACCGAAAAGTAACATAAGTGTATCCTTTGGTCCTGGTATCTATATACGAAATTCTGATATTCAATGGGTTACTAAAAAGGATGACCCATTTATGGTTGATACATATGGAACTCGTTATATTTTTGCAAAAATACAGCAAAAAACTCTTTTCAGTGAAATTAGAATAAACTGGACTTTTACTCCAAAATTAAGTTTACAGCTTTATCTCCAGCCCTTTATGGCTATTGGTAAATACAGTGAATTTAAAGAACTCGCTAGACCCAGGAGTTTTGATTACAATATTTATGGCGAGGGACTTTCAACCATTACTTATTCAAATGGCAAGTATACAGTTGACCCGGACGGTCCTGGTCCTGCACCAGCATTCTCCTTCTGGAATCCTGATTTTAATTTTAAATCATTAAGAGGAACAATGGTTTTAAGGTGGGAATATTTACCAGGTTCCACCCTCTATTTTGTATGGACACAGAATAGAGCAGACTATTCTCATCCTGGGCAATTCAATTTCTGGAGAGATTTAGAAAGCTTATTCACTGCTGAAGGTGATAATATCTTTCTAATTAAGATTTCTTATCGCTGGAATATTTAAATTATTTCTTTATTGAAATCCTCTCCAGCAGGAACTGTTCTCTTCCTTGCCCAGTTTCTCAAAGTTTCAATTTCTTCCTTCATTGTTATGGATAAAGGTCTGGTATTCTCTATTTCCTCAAGTATTAATTCAGTTGTCAAATTACCAGAGCCAGAAAAGGCGCTGAACAGAGCTGAGACAATAACCTGCTCAATCTCAGCACCACTGAATCCTTTTGTTTTTTCTGCTAATATATCCAGGTCAAAATCTTCTGGATTTCTATTTCTCTTTTTCAGGTGTATTGAAAATATCTCCTTTCTTTCCTGATAATCGGGTAAATCAACAAAGAATATCTCATCAAATCTCCCTTTTCTTAAAAATTCAGGTGGTAAAGAGGATATATTATTTGAAGTGGCAATAACAAATACCAGTTCCTTTTTCTCTTGGAGCCATGTTAGAAAGGTTCCAAAAATTCTTTTTGAGAGACCACTATCAGCTTCAGATGAGGCTAAAAAAGAAAAACCTTTTTCTATTTCATCTATCCAGAGTATTACAGGAGCCATGCTCTCCGCTATTTTTAATGCCTGACGAAGATTTTTCTCTGATTCTCCAATATATTTGTCATATATTTTTCCAGTATCAAGTCTTAAAAGGGGTAGATTCCAGTCTCTTGCAACTGCTTTTGCTATCTGGCTCTTTCCACATCCCTGAACACCTGTGATAAGGATTCCCTTTGGAGGCTGGAGACCGAACTTTTTTGCTTTTTCACAAAAAACTCCCTTTCTCTTTTTAAGCCAGGCTTTTAATCTTTTCATCCCGCCTACTGAGGAGAGAGATTCTTCAGAATAGTAAAATTCAAGAATGGAACTTGTCTCTATTATTGTCTTTTTGGCTTTCAATATTCGAGCAAAATCATCTTCTGATAATCTGTTGTCATGTAAAATTGCCTGAAAAACCACTCTTTTAGCCTCTTTTTCAGTTAGTCCTTTCAGTCTTTCTGCCATTTGATTTAACTCATTTCGACCAACTTCTATTTTAATATGAGCTGTATTCCTTAATTCTTCGATTGCCTCTAATATGGTTTTTAGAAGCTCTTTCTGAGATGGAAGTTTAAGCTCATAATAGGCTATCAATCTCTTTAATTCAAAGGGTATTTTCACAAGAGAGGAGGATATAATTATTGTTGACTCTCTGTTTTCAAAAATTTTTGCTATATCCTTCAATTTTCGTATTATCACTGGGTCTTCAAGATAATAATGGAAATCTTTCAGCAAATAAATTGCAGGAACATTTGATGAATAGATATGGGATAAAGCGCTCAAAGGTTTTACTGTGTTATATATTGTTTCCTGAATATCAGCTCGGAATAAACCTTTTGTGGATTTCCAGATAAATAGAAATTTATTTAAATTCTTCGCAATTATTTTAATGAGCCTTTCTGCCCTCTCTTCCTCCCAGGTTTCAAGGTAGATTATAGGATACCTTGATTTTATAAGAAGCTGTAATTCGTTAACAGAATCAAAAGTTGAATTTTTATCTGTCAAGGTTTCTAATTCTCTCTAATATTTATTGCTTTTCTTTAGCAGGCATTTTAAAGAAATTATCATCAATTTTAATATTAAATTCAACTTTTTCAATTGTTATCTGTGCCTGAGTCTGTCCATTTAATTTTGTCTCTATAAAATGAGGAACCATAATACCATCTACTTCCTTATAATCACCAAAAATTGTTTCCACAAGATATTCATTTCCTTGATAATTCACTGTTGTGCTCTGTTTTAACTCTATGCAGGAATCAGTATCAAGATAAAGATAAACAACCCTGCCATTTTTCATAGTTACTTTTAACTTATAAACTTCTGTTCCCTCAAGGTCCTCCTTACCCATAAATTCAACTTTGTGTCCCTTCTTTTTATAATCTACTAAGGGACCATCAAAATCAGCTCTATCCTTTAAATCCTCTGCTTGAAGACCTTTGATTTCTTGAGGTTCATTTGAACCCATAAATGGATTAATCTGCCATGCTTTTTCTCCATCATAAGCCTGAACAATTTTCTGATCCTGAAAAACAGCTTCCATTCTGCTCATGTTTGGTCTCTTTGCCCATAGGATCATGGACATTTCAAATCCACCTGCAAAGACCTTTCCTGTCATTTTCATGCTCTTTATTGATTTTAACTTCTCAAGACCACCTTTTGTCTCAATATTTTTTGAAATAATTTCATCAACTGTTTGAGAATAAATAAAGCTAAAAAATAGGAAGAAGAAAATTAAAAAAGTAACTACTGAGTTCTTTCTCATCTTTTCCTCCTCAAATTAGAATATTCTTTTCATTAAAAGGTGTCAACATTATTTTATTTCCCCTTCCAGAAAAAATAAGCTGGAAGACCGATTAATATAATGGTCAATCCAAGAATGGATTGAAGGGGTTGCTGTTGAAGTGTATTTATAAAGAGCCATCCATTTATAACAATGAAAATTAAAGGAGTAACTGGATATCCCCATGTTTTATAAGGTCTTTCCAACTCAGGTCTCTTCCATCTTAAAATGTACACCGATATTCCTGTAAAGAAGAAAAACAAAATCACTGCAAAAACAACATATTCATATAACTCCCTGTATGTGCCTGAAAGGCATAGAATTGATGCCCACACTCCTTGAGCAAGAATTGCAAATGCTGGAGTGTGATATTTTGGATGAACATGTGCAAGCTTTTTAAAAAATAGCTTATCCTTTGCCATGGCATAAAAAACACGAGGACCGTATAATATTGTTGCACTCAGACATCCAAAAATTGAAACCATTATAATAGCTGAGATTAAAATTGCTCCCCAGGAGCCGAAAAGAGCCTGTGATGCCTCTTCTGCTATTCTTCTAACTCCAGCAATTTTATCCACTGGTAAAGCATGGAGATAAACGAGATTCACCGCGAGATATATCAATATTAAAGAGAAGGTTCCTAAAATCAGACTAAGGGGAAGATTTCTCCTGACATTTTTAATCTCGCTTGCAGTGCAATTAACTGAATACCAGCCGTCATATGTCCAGTAGACAGCTATTAAAGCTACTCCAAGAGCCTTTAACCAGTTTAATTCAAATCCTGCTGTTGAAAAGAAGTTCTCAAGACTAAGGTTTCCTCCTTTACCTATTGAGAAACCTAGAATAACTATTAAAACAATAGCTCCAATTTTCAAGGTTGTGAAAATATTCTGGACAAGACTTCCTGATTTTAATCCATAATAGTTAATAATTGTGAGAATCACAATTGCAAGAACTGCTATAATCTGTCCGCTTGAAAGTCGATAATCCAGACCAAGGATTGAAATGTGAAAGAGATAATTCTGCGGAGAAAGAGATGGAATAAAATAACCCAGATACTCAGCAAATCCGACAGCCAGTGCTGCAGCACCTCCGCATTGAATAACCAGAAAGAAAGCCCAGCCATAAAGGAAACCAGCAAGAGACCCGTAGGATTCTTTAAGATAGATATATTGCCCTCCTGCATGGGGAAGAGATGCTCCCAGTTCTCCAAAACTCAGAGCTCCGGTGAGAATTACCAGTCCTCCAATTAGCCATACCAATAATATCCATCCCTGGGAGGGAAGGGATAGAGCTATATCACCTGTTGTAAGAAAAATACCTGAGCCAAGAACTGCTCCAATTACAAGGAGGGTAGTATCAAAAAGATTTAAACCTTTTATTAATCTGTTCTGGTTATTGTTCAAGATTCCCTTAATTCTGGTAATTTTTCTATTCCAAAACCTTTAGCATAAGTCTCCATTATTTTTCTGAGCTCTCTTTTTATCTCATCGGAAATCAAAGGTTCATCTTCTTGGGAAAGAAGCTCTTGCACATATTCTGAGGCTCTCTCAGTTATTGTTTTCTTTCCTGATTCAGTCCATTGCCCATAATTTCCTCTATCAAGTAATCTGGGAAATGTGTGCTCTAATCTATACCATTTCCTCGTATGGGAATGGGTAAGAAAACTTGTTTTCTCTTCTAATTCTAATAATAAATCAATAGCAATTGGTTCATCCCTCTGGCTGATTCCTTCAATAAGTCTGTAAGCTATTCCACAAATTTCATTGTCTATTACAAGTTTCTCAAAACTCTGACAGCTCTCAAAATCAAGCATTCCTCCTCCTGAAACAACATTTATTCCAGAAAGGGCTGCTAAAACAGTTCCAATTCCTGATTCAAACCCTGCCTGAGTATCAACACATTTTGCATCACTTAAGCCCATATATGCATGTGTTGGAAGTCCTAATTTCTTACCAATCTGCGCATAAGCTGAATCAAGCATCATTGTTTCAATTGCTCCCATGGGAGTTGTTCCCTTTCTCATATCAAAGCTTGATGGAGAGCCTCCAAAAATAACTGGTGCTCCTGGATTAGCTAATTGAGCAATAACCAAACCCGATAAATTCTCCACCACATGCTGAACCAGTGCTCCGCTTAGTGTTACAGGAGAAGTTGCACCAGTTAAAGACATTGAAACAAGTTCAGAAGGAATATTTGCTCGAGCACAATCTATTAGAGTTTGTGCAGTTAAATTGCTCCACTTAAGGGGTGGAGATGGACAGGCATCAAAAATAGCCAGAGGTTTTTTGCTCAAATTTTCTTCATTTCCCCTTATTGTTACAAGCATTTCATACATGGGCTTAAAGCCCTGAATAAGAAAGGTCCCGGTTACCACAGGCTTTGAGCAATATTGCATTGTTATGAATAATCTGTAGCAATCAGCAATTTCTTCTGGAACATCACTACTTATAAGTGCTGTGCTTTGAAAATGAAAATGCTCGAGTTTTTGAGTTAATCTTGAGAAATTAATTAAATCTTCGGTTAAAGGCTTTCTCTGTGATTTAGTTTTATGGTCAAAAATTGTGATTGCAGCAGAGCCTGGGTTGAAATGAACAGAATCTCTGCCAACAGTATATGAGTTTTTCTCATTACTGTCATATAAGATAATTTCAGAGGGAGCTGTAGAAAGAGCCTTTTCTATAAGATGATGCGGAATTTTAGCTATTTTTTTAGATGAATTAATTTCTGAGCCTGCGCTGTAAAGAAGTTGCAATGCCTCATCATTCTCCACAAAAACACCCTTTTTTTTCAGGATATAATAGGCTTCATCGAGTATTTTATCAATTAACTCTTCGCTTAATAATTCAATTTTTGGTCTTATAGCCTTAATCATTACTCCTCCTTCCGAAAAGGACAGTTTTTCATTTTGCATTGGGCACATAATGATTTTTTCCCGTTATTAACCGGTTCATTATAAAAATTTATCCTAAAAGAAATTGATTTTCTTGGTTCCATCATAAAAGAACTTCTCAATTTAACACCTATCTCCTCACCTGGAAGAATTTTAAAAATAAAAGCTTGCTCTTCAATCTCCCATTTTCCATAGCCTGGGCTAAATCGTTTACTTGGATAAAAACCCATTTTTCTTGCTTGCTCAGATATTATGCTATCAAGCTGGCATGCGACCTGTTCAACAGCCTCTGAACCATATGCATCATAAATTAAACCTTTTAACATCTGATTTTCTCTCATTAACTCAGAACTCCTTTTTTCAAGTTTTGAACCAATTGTGCAAATAGCTAATGCAATCTTTTTTGCGTTTTCAAAAATAGGATGGCGGTTGGTTTCCTCGTAATCTATGATTCTGTATATTCCTTTTGGTTCAATAAGCTTTTTAATTTCTGAAATTTCCTTTTGAATTATTTCTTTAATTTCTTCTTTTTTGGGGTAATCCTTTCTTTTAAGACCAAGAACTCTAATAAGGTCATCCGGTGCTACATCAACCATAAACTCATCTAATATAACTATCTCCATCATCTGCTCATTAAATTTTTTGCCACCTTAACAGCTTCCATTGCATTCTCTCCATATCCATCAGCTTCAATTCTCTCTGCCCATTCTTTGGTTACAGGAGCACCTCCAACCATAACTTTTATTTTCCCCTTTAGAGATTTTTCCTTAAGCATGTCAACAACCTTTTTCTGACCTATCATGGTGGTGGTTAAAAGTGCAGAAAGACAGATTATATTAGCTTGCTCTTCAAGTGCTTTATCAACGAACATATTTAATGGAACATCCGCACCAAGGTCTATAACCTCAAAGCCGTTTGCTGTAAGCATAGCTGCCACTAAATTTTTCCCAATATCATGGATATCTCCTTCAACAGTTCCAATAATTACTTTCCCTTCTGTTTTTCTTTTGTCACCTGATTTAACCAGTTCTGGCTCAAGAATTGACATTGCTGATTTCATGCACTCAGCACTTGTAAGCAATTCAGGAAGAAAGTACTCTCCTTCTTCCCAGAGCCTTCCAACTTCCTGAATTCCTGGAACATATCCTTTGTTTATAACTTCGTTTAAATCCAATCCCTTATTAATTGCTTCCCGAGCAAGACGCTCGGCTTCCTCCTTATTACCATTAATAATTGATTTTTTCATCTGCTCAAATAAATCCTCAATCCTCATTCCTCACTCCTGTTTTCATTTTTCTAAGATAGAATAATATTTGAGGATTTAAAAATCAATATCTTATTGAAATAATTTATTCTCCTGCTCCAACTATTGAAGAAAATTTTATATTTTTCTCATCCAGAATTGTGCCAAGCACTCTCTGTAATTTAGCCAGAGAAAGATTGTAATCAATTATAGCTCTTAATTCCAAGGATAATTGATTTGCCAGGTCTCTCTGATATTGTAGAACTTGGAAATTTGTGCTCAAACCAACGCTCAATTTTTTCTCCTCTGCCTCGAGCTTCTTCTCAGCTAATTCCCGTGATTTTCTATATGCCTCTACCTTTTTTCTGTTTGTCTCCACTTCTCTAAGAGCATTTCTCACCTCTAAGTAAATCGACTGTTCAAGGTTTTTTAATTGTAGCTGAGCCTGTTCAAGAGCTATTTTTGCTTTCACAAAATTTGCTCTTGAAATCAGATTGCTTAAAGGGATATTGAGATCGAGTCTGACTGACCAGTTCTTGTATTTTAATTTAAAGGCTTCGTTTACTGCTTCATTTCTTCCACCCTTTATTTTATCCACTATTACCCCTGTAAAGGGATTATTGTTTAAATATATTAGCCTGTCGCCTGAAAGACCTGGACTCCAGAAAGAGGCAACCAAATTTAAAGAAGGAAGAAGTTGATTCTTGGCGTATTTAAAGTCTATATCCCTGCTTTCTATATCTATTTTTACCTGCTCAAGCTCTGGTCTTTTCTCAAAAGCTATTCTTATAGCCTCATCCAGAGTAATTTCTTTCCTCTCAAAAGTTGGTTTATCAACTGGGACTATTTTATAATCCCAGCCAAGGTTTGGAAGATTTATTAATTTTTTCAATAGATCCTCTGCATTTTTAACATTAGCTTCTGCTTGAAGTATATCTGCTTCACGACTTGCAACTTCTGCTTCTGCACTTAAGATTTCAATTGGAGCCTTTGCTCCTACCTCAACCTCCCTCCTTGTTTTCTCCAGTAATTGTCGAGCCCATTCAAGAGCCTTCTGCCTTACCTTTAAATTTTCGATACTATAAACATAATTCCAGTATGCTTCTTCAATCTGATAAACAAGATCAATCAATGTTGCTCTTAATTGTTTTAGAGATTTTTGATAATTATTCTGGGCTATTAAAATCTGCCTTCTGCTTATATTTAATCCGAAATCTTTGAGAAGGGGTTGGGTGAAATCAATTCTAAGAATACTTGAATAATATGGATTAACACTCTGGAAAGCTCTTGTTGTATCCTCGGCATAGCCTGATAGAGTTAATGTATAATTACCACCTGTTGGTAGTTTGTGGGTGACTGTGAAACTATAAGTATCTGTATCTGTTTCAACGGGCTTTGCTCCCTCTAACCACCAGGTGGAAGGTTGATTCGTTCTTCGAAGATTATAACCCAAGCTGAATTGAGGCATAAATATTTCCTTTGCCTGAGCAACCTCAATATCCGCTAATTCTGGATTGTAAATCTGGACAGCCAGGTCAAGATTATTTTCAATAGCATATGCTATGCAATCTTGTAATGACAAGTGAAGTTCTTTTGTTTTTTGTTCATTGGTAGATTGAGCAAAGATAAGAGAAAAGCATAAAAAGGGAATTAATAATCCTAATTGTCTCTTTATCTTCATTTTGGACCTCCTTATTCTCTTCAACTCTTTCTCTATATTTTGAAATTATTCAATAAAATATACGAAAAATCAAATTTATAGTTTCTTTGATTTTATTTTCCATAAATATTTTTTCCATATATTTTAAAACTCAATTTTTTTCAAATTTGAGGCATTTTTTTAGAATTCCAAAATCTTGACAACTAAAAATGGCTTTGCTATTATACTTTTGCAAGAGGAGGTGTGAAGGCGGGACGTAGCGCAGCCTGGTTAGCGCGCCTGCCTTGGGAGCAGGAGGTCGGAGGTTCAAATCCTCTCGTCCCGACCATTGGAAATAGATGGGCGCGCCAGTAGCTCAGTTGGATAGAGCAGCTGCCTTCTAAGCAGCGGGTCGAGGGTTCGAGTCCTTCCTGGCGCGCCATTTTTTTACGTTGTAATTTTACGCAATATTCGATTTCCGACTTCCGGTTTCCGATTCATGATTTTCGTTTTAGTTCCTCTAATTTCAAAAGAATCCAGCGCATTAAGGTATAATTTCTTGAACCGAGTTCAAGGGCTTTTTTGAAGTAATATAATGCCTTTGTCCTTTTTCCTCTTAATTCATAAAATTCGCCTATATTTACATATGCAAGAATTAAATTTGCATTTGGAGCCAAGTCAATAATCTTTCTATAAAATTTTAATCCTTTGCTCCATTTCCTTTGCATAAAATAAAATTGTGCAATTTCATGTAAAATATATGTGTTTTCAGGATATTTTTTAAAAAGGGAAAGTAACTCCCTCTCAATTTTTTTATAATTTTCTTTTTTTACTTCTGAAACCCTTAATTTCCTTGCCTTCCATACTGCTTCAAGTTCGTCATGAACTGCCAGAATATTTAAATCTGGATCAATAATTACTTTTTCGACCTCTTCATCCATATCCAGTTTAATTTCAAAATATTTTTCCATTCCTTTAACAATAATTTTTTGCATCAATTCCCTTTTATTTGTTTTTATTAGAATCTCTACTGGCATAAAGAAATTCTTTGGAACAAAATCCTGCCAAATTGTCCCCTTTAAACTTCTTCCATTTATCCTGTATTCTAATCTAAGCCTGGGAACTCTATTCCCTTTAAGATAATACTCAAAAAACCTGTTCAGATTTTTTCCAGATACTGAATTCACGATATTAATAAAATCTGAGGTTCTTGCCACCTTTCCCCTGAATTTACTCAGATAAGTTCTCATAATTTTTAGGAATAAATCTTCTCCAAGTAAGTATTTCAAAGTAAAAAGCATGTACGCTGGTTTCTCATAAACTAAATATCTCTGAGCGAGCTCCTTTTCTCCAGCTTCTAAAACAGATGGGGTTTCAGGATTATCATGAGAAATTGCTCTGAATAGAAGGTCAAAAAGAATTCTCTTCTTAATCTTTGGGTCATGGTTTGTTTTGATTTTATAATAATTTTCTGAAAAGGTTGCAAGTCCTTCCCTTAGCCATGTATCTGAACCAAGATTATCCAGAACTGTTTCTCCCCACCATAGATGAGCAATTTCATGTGCAATAATCGGAAAATTCTCTGTGATTAAATGTGAGGCAATTGCATAGCCAAAAGGGCAAGAAGTTCCTGTTCCATATTCTGTTCCAATTTCTATCATGTTAATATTTTTTATATCTGGTAAGCCAAATTTATCTCTATAAAAAAGTGTTATCTCTGCTGTTTTCCTATTATAAATGTCAAGAAGTTCTTTATGCTTGGGCAGAAGATAGGAGGTGATTAAGAATTCATCTTTTCTAAAAGATTTTGAGATATATGGTCCTGCAAATAGGAATAAATCCAGACTTCCTGTCTCTTCTTCCTCAAAAATAAAATTCATTTTATTCTTTAATCTCTTCTTTATGATAAGATTTCCATTTGTTAATACTAACCAGTTCTCAGGGACTGTAACATCAATTTTAACTTTCATGAGATTTTCTTTGATATATGGATACCAGAGTTGAGTAGGACGAAGCCACACAACTTGCTCTGTAATGCTTGAAAGCACCCTTTCGTATCTTTTTTTATCAGGATTGTATATGGATGGCATATAAAAATATCCTTCATAGTAGACATTTATTTTTTCTTTTTCCCCTCTTGATAAAATCTTTTTCAAATTCACAATCACCAGACTTGTTTTTGAATTCGGGAAAATATCCTCCACTTTATTCTGTGAAAAGACAAGAGAATTTTGACTACTGTCAGTAATTCTTCTTACTCTGAGCAAAGGTGATATATAAAAAGTAAAAATCTTTAAATTTTCAATATTTGAATAAATAGTTAAAGAAGCACGACACCTAAGAAAATGGTTTTTGGGAAATATAGAAAGATTTAAATTTAATTCAGTTAATTTAATAATAGATTCTTCTGCACGCAAACCTGCCAGAAGGGAAATCAGAACAAAAAATATAAAAATTTTTCTAATTTTTTTACTCATTTGTTGATTAATCCACAATTATATTATAACTTAGTTAAGTATTAGAATTTCTATAAGGAGATTAGAAATGAAATTAAAGCTCGAGGGACTATTTCCACCTGTCACAACACCATTCAATTTAAATGAAGACCTGGATCTTGAAAACCTTGAAAAAAATATCAGGGAATATAATGAATTTAACCTTGCTGGATATGTTGTTCTCGGTTCAACCGGGGAAAGTGTTTATTTGTCTGACGAGGAAAGCATAAAGGTGGTAGAGACTTTTGAGAAATGCGTCCCGGAAACCAAAAAAATAATAGTTGGTGCTGGTCAGGAATCCCTTAGAGAAACAATTAATCTTATTAAAAAATTTGCAGATTATCGTGTGGACGCATTCTTAATTAAAACACCGCACTATTATAAATCCAATATGAATTCTGAAACATTAAAGAATTATTTTTTAAAAATTGCCGAGATATCACTAAAACCAATTATCATTTACCATGTGCCTAAATTTACTGGTTTGCAGGTGGAATCTGAATTAATTGCAGAACTTTCAGAACATCCAAATATTATAGGAATTAAGGACAGTTCAGGAAATCTAAACTTTCTGAGCGACATTGTGCGTCAGGTTTCAGAGGACTTCAATGTTCTTATTGGTGCTGGGAGTGTTTTTTATTCTGGATTGCTACTCGGTGCAAAAGGTGGAGTTCTCGCTGTTGCAAATGTTGCTCCTCAGTTATGTATAGATATTTTTGAATTTGTTAAATCAGGAAAATTAGAAGAGGCAAAAGAATTGCAATTAAAACTCCTGCCTTTAAACAATATTTTAGTTAATAAATACGGCATTCCATCCATTAAATACGCACTTGATTTAGTGGGTTTTTATGGAGGACCTCCTCGAAGCCCTCTCTTACCAGTCTCGAATAAAGAACAGGAAGAGATTAAAGAAGTTTTAAGAAATACAGGTATTCTATAACTCTTTAAATCCTCTCCTTTATATCCGACCAGTTCTTTATTTTGTATCTCTTAATTAATTCTTCTCCTGTCTCTTCTGATGTAATACGAGTATAGAGAAAACCATTTTTTATTATGCGAGGATAATAAGGAATATGTGTTTTATAAAGATAATACCCGTCTTTACTGAAAATATCAAAATCATATCCTTTTTTCTCATCTAAAATTGTTTTGAACCTTAAAACATAAATACGCCCAACATCATCGCATAAAATTCCCATAAAAAATGGTCTGTGAGGAGGAAATTGAATAGCTTTTTTTACAGCATCAGGAATCCTTTTAAACTGATTTCTTACTTTATCTTTTTCTGCTCCAGAAATTGGGTGATAGGGTTCTTCTTTTAAAAATTTAAATAAAATATCACCTTTTTCATTTACTGCAAATAATTCATATTCTTTAGAATAACCATAAATAAACATTTGAGGATTTATGGAGGAAATAAATAAATCGCAAACATATTGATGGGAAACTGCTATAACAGCTTTACCAACCTTGGTCACAGTCATTCCATAGGGAAATTGTGCAATCGTCTTTAACAATTTTCCCTCTGGACTTATCTTATCAAAACTGCTCATCCGTCCGGATTCAGTGGATTTAAAGACCTTTGCCATTATGTTACCTTCTGAATCGAGGTAAAAATTCATTGAAAAATTTTTTAAAACAACATCCTTAGTGTAATTTCCCTCTTTATCAAAAATCTTTATTTTTCTTGAGTCTCTGACATAAATATTTCCTTCTTTATCAATTCTAATCTGAAAAGGGCTTTCGAATTCTCCAGGCCCCTGTCCTTTTCTTCCAATAGTTTGAAGATATACTCCATTTCTGTCGAACTTCTGTATTCTATGATTTCCGGCATCAAGCACATAAATACTATCTTCATTGTCTAATGCAATACTATAAGCACGATAAAACATATAATTTTCATCTTCTTCATTTCCAATACTTAAGTCTTCTTCTAATTCCATAACCAATTCACCGAAAACTGGTTCTTCAGGATTTCGGATAACTTTTATCCCATTTTCATATTCTATTTTTCCCTTCCACTCTGGCGCCTCTGTTTTCTCTTTTTTAGAACAAAAAGAAAATAAAAATACAAGTAAGATTAACCAGATTAATTTTCTTTTCATCAGTCCCTCCTTGCGATTTTTATTTTATGCTAAAATTTAATTTAATGAAACTAAAAAATTATTCACATTATGTTATATTAATACGTTTATTTTTAATAATATGTTTATTAGCGAGTTGTTATAGCATGTATATAGGAGTTGTAAATTCACCTCTTGATAAAAAATTAATTCTGAAAAATATCATTTATACTAATAAACCTAATGTGGATAGAAAAAAGCAATGTCTGGACTTCTATATACCTCCAAATACCAGAAATTTTCCAATTTTAATATTCGTCCATGGTGGAGGATGGATGAGCGGTGATAAAAGAGAGTATAAATTTCTTGGAAAGTTCTTGGCTTTTAATGGCATAGGAACTGTGATAATTAATTATAGACTATCTCCAAAGGTAAAACATCCTGCTCATATTGAAGATGTTGCTTCAGCCTTTGCCTGGGTTTACAAAAATGCAAAGAAATTTGGCGGAGATTCTAATAAGATTTTTTTGATGGGGCATTCAGCTGGTGCTCATCTTTCTGCTCTTTTAGCCCTTGACGAAAAATATCTTGAAGCGTATGGATTGTCAACTTCCCTTATTAAGGGAACAATTTTAATAGATGGTATTTATGACTTGACACTTGGCGGAAAAAAAGATACTTGGTTCTCAAAGGCGTTTTTTAAAAGAATTTTTGGTGATAAACAGGAAAATAGAATATGTGCCTCACCCATCTTTCATATAAATGGAAAAAGTTCTCCTTTTCTTATAATCCATGCAGAGAATGACCACCTTATTCCCAAAAAAGAACCATTGAAATTCTATGAAATTTTGAAAAAGCACAATAACCCTGTTAAGCTTTTTTTCATTCCTGGGAAAAATCATATAACTGTTTTAACTTCAATAGGAAAGCGTGGAGATTATACTACTGAATTGATATTTTCATTTATAGATGAATACTCATCTTTTTGACAGTTAATTTTTTCTGTGTTATAAGCATCAAATGAAAGCTGAAAGGAGGGAAAATGAACCGAGCAAAATATTTGTTGATAATATTATTAATAATTTTATTTCTTATAGTCCTAACAGTCATCTCATTCATCTACTTTGGATTAACCAAACCTCCTTCTGTAAAACCAAATACTTTTCTTGAACTGAAATTGAGGGGAACAATTGACGAAATTTCGCCTCCTGACTTTATAACTGCAAAAATTCTGGGTTATACTCCTTTAACAATGAATGGTATATGGAATAATATAAGAAAGGCAAAAGTTGATAGAAGAATAAAAGGGATTCTCCTTAGAATTGGATATTTAGATTGTGGCTGGGCTAAAGTTAATGAAATAAGGGAAGCTCTCCTTGATTTCAGAAAATCTGGCAAAAAGGTGGTAAGCTATATAGAGGAAGGAGCAGATTTTGATAAGGAATATTATTTAGCAACTGCTTCAGATAAAATATATCTCCATCCATTGGGACTTATAGTGATAAATGGTCTTGGGGGATACTTCGCTTTTTATAAAAAAGCGCTTGATAAACTTGGAATAAAGGCAGAATTTGAACATATTGAAGAATACAAAACAGCAGCAGACGTGTTTACAGAAGAGGGATTCACAGATGCAAATAGGGAGATGACAGAATCTATTTTAAATGACTATTTCTCTATTTATCTTGAAACCATTTGCCGAGCAAGAAATAAAACCAAAAATGAAATGATGAAATTAATCAATTATGGCTTTTTCCAGGGAAAGGAAGCTCTTGAGGCAGGACTTGTTGATGGACTTTTATTTGAAGACGAACTAAGGGATAAACTAAAAGGTAAAAATAAATCTTTAAACTTAATAAGTTATTCTCAATATCTAAGAATCAAACCAAGTTCAGTAGGACTTGAAAGAGGAAGAAAAATAGCTCTGATTTATGCTACAGGTCCAATTTTTGTTGGAGAAGGTGCATATAGGGTAATTGGAGCTTCAACAGTTGCAAAATGGATAAGAAGGGCAAGAAAGGATCCTTCAATAAAGGCTATTGTTTTTCGTGTAGATAGCCCAGGAGGTTCAGCAGTTGGTTCAGACATAATCTGGCGAGAAATAATGCTCACTAAAAAGGAAAAACCCTTTATAGTATCAATGTCTGATTTGGCAGCATCAGGAGGCTACTGGATTTCAATGGGGGCAGATGAAATTTTTGCTCATCCACAAACATTAACTGGTTCAATTGGTGTTATATTTGGAAAATTTAATTTCGCAGGATTTTATAAAAAAATTGGAATTACTGCAGAAAGACTAACAAAAGGAGAGAGAGCAGATATTTTTTCTACTTTTCGTGGCTTTTCCCCTGAAGAGAGAAAAATGATAAGGGAAGAGATTCGACTTATTTATGATGAATTCTTAACAAGGGTGGCTCAGGCAAGAAAAATGACCAAGGAAAAGGTTAGTGAAATTGGAAGGGGAAGAGTGTGGACCGGGAATCAGGCACTGAAACTTGGTCTTGTGGATCACCTTGGAGACTTAAATGATGCAATTGAAAGAGCCAAGGAACTTGCAAAAATACCTGCAGAAGAAAAGGTAAAACTCGTTATCTGGCCTAAGAAAATCTCTCTCTTTGAAATTTTGTTTGGAAGAAGAAGTATTTCATCAAAGATCAAAATTCCTTTAAATAAAGTTTTCATGAATAAAGAAATACAGAAAATAATCAATTATATCTCACCTTTTCAGAAAGACAATTTCTGGGCAATAATGTTTTATCCTATTGAAATTAGGTGATTGTTCTGAATTTATGATTGATAATAAGCGGATACAGCAGATACCCCAGTTCCAGGTTTTACTTTGTATCCTGCTTCTGATAATAGCTTTTCAAGGGCACTTATAACCAAAAGAACATTTTTCTGAGTGGAAGACTCTCCCATTAATCCAATTCTCCAAATCTTTCCTGAAAATTCTCCCAATCCTCCACCGATTTCTATTCCATATTCTTTGAGCAAGCGGGCTCTGATTTGCTTGTCTGACACTCCATCAGGAATAGCGACAGCAGTTATCATTGGAGCCTGATAGCCCTCTTTTGCAATCAATTTTAGACCCATTGCTTTAAGACCAGACCTTAATGCTTCTGCATTTCTCCGATGTCTTTCAAAACGCTTCTCGAGACCCTCTTCAAGAACAATCTGCAATGCTTCATGTAATGCATATATCAAAGACATTGATATTGTATGATGATATTTCCTTTTTTCTCCGAACCAGTATTTTTCTAAAAGGTTGATATCTAAATAAAAACTTGAAATATTATTTTTTCTCTTTCTTATAATTTCAATAGCCTTTTTGCTAAAAGTTATTGGAGCTAATCCTGGTGGTCCACTTAAGCATTTTTGGGTTGCACTATAAACAATATCAATACCGAGTTCATCAGTTTCAATTGAAGTGCCTCCTAGAGATGCAACTGTATCAACAAGAAGTAGAGCATCGGTCTTTTTAACTATGTTACTTATTTCCTTAAGGGGCTGTAAAACACCTGTGGATGTTTCAGCATGAACAATGGCAACAAGTTTAATTTTCTTCTCTTTAAGCATTTTTTCAACTTTCTCAGGAGGAATAATCTCACCCCAAGGAACTTCGATAATAATAGGCTTTCCTCCCAATCTTTCCACTATATCCTTGATCCTTGCACCAAAATATCCTTTTATACATACCAATACTTCATCTTCGGGTTCTATCACATTACATAAAGCAGTCTCCATTCCTGCTGTTCCAGTCCCAGATAAAGGAAAAGTTATACTATTCTTAGTTTTAAAAACTTTTCTCAGCATTTCAACCACTTCATCCATAATCCTTAATAACTCGGAATCAAGATATCCTATAACAGGGGTCATCATTGCCTTATAAACACGGGGATTAACATTACTTGGCCCTGGGCCCAGGAGAATTCTCTCTGGCGGTTTTAATTCTTTATAGACATCTTTCATCTTCCCCTCCTGGCTGGCTTTAGGAAATAGTTATTTTAGCAAATTCTAATATATATGTCATAGTTTTCTTTATTGAAAAAAGATATTATAATATATCAGAAAAATGGATGTAACTTTTGAATTTGTGGAATATGGGAAGAAATTTGAACCTCAGAAAAATGTACTGGTATTGGATGTTGGAGTTAAGACTATGCCTGGAATTATCGACCACCATCATCCTGATGCAGAGCCTGAATGTACAGCCTCTTTAATTGTAAAATATCCAAATCTCATACTTGAGCATTTGGGAGAGGAGTTTTTTCAATTACAGAACAAATCATTAAAAATAATAACTCATCGGCTTCCGGATTTTGATGCTATTGCCTCTATCTTTCTTGTTCTTAAATTAATAGAGAATAGAGAAATTGATTCCTCAATGAGGAAAATTGCTCAATATGCAAAACTGGCAGATTCAGCTTCTATACCTAAAAATATCGAATTAAGCCATACACCTTATTCAATTCTTCGCTCTCTTTTCAATGATATAACAACTCAGTATAAATCAGAAGGAGAGGAGGTAGTTAATATTGAGAGAGTAAAAGAAGGAATTAAATTCATGAACTTTCTATATCAAAAAGCCAGAGAAGGGCATGAAATAACAGAAAATTCCCTTCTCTTTTCTGGAATTGACCGCTATGAAAAAGCAATGATGAAAGTTAGGGATGACTATTTCAATTATATATCTGATCTTAAATCCAATCAGAAAATAATAATAACTTTACCTCTTTCAAATGGAAAGGGCGTCAAGAAGGTTGATGGATTAATTGTTAGAAATCCAAAGAGTTTTCTCTTAAAGGAATGGGCAAAAAGGGATTTCAGAAATACAGTATTCAAAAAAGGTTTCTCATTCCTAATGACAAATTTCTGGAACAAGAGATATATTCTTGGAGTAGACCCTGAAAGCGGGACCTATCTTAAAGGGCTGGGAGATTTATTGAATGAAAAAGAGGAAGAAAAAAGAGAGAAATTGGGTAAATCATCAAATAGTAAATGGTATGATGGAAACTGTCCCTTTTTTAATTTTAGAATAATAGATTCACCAAAAGATGGAACAATATTAACACATCAAGAAATATTGGAAGTTTTGTTCAATTTCAGCAAAAAATTAAATAAACAGATTTAAAAAGCAAATTTTAATCCTGCTGTACCTCTTATACCACCTGTTTTAATATTGACCTCAGTACCCTCCACATCAATTTTAACAGAACCAGATGAATATCTGAAATTAATATTTACCCCCATATTTTCCATTATGAAGAAATCTAATCCTCCTCCTGCATTAAAACCAAATGAACTACCAGAATACTCTCCATATTGGGGTGTTATATTCACATCATCGTATGGGTATTTGATCTCGCTCCAAGAAATGGATTTTAGATTTTCGATTTTAACGCTTGCAAAATATGTTCCACCTGCTGATATGTAAAAACTTAAATTTCTTTGAAGTTGAAAATTAAAAATTAAATTTAAATTTAATTCTTGAGCTGAATACTTCAGATCCTCTTTTGTCCAATTTTTCTCTCTATGCTGGTTGAAGTAGAAGGGGTGAGGGAAATCAGCTGAAAACGTTCCTTTAGTTTTTCCTGTAGCTGGATTGAAGGAGAGTTCCATTCCAATATTTCTTGTAAAATAAAATCCCAAACCTCCTTCAACCAGCAATCCTGATGAATCAATTTCATAGCTTTCACTAACATTACCTGTTTCATAATATTCCTGAAATTCCCATTTATTTTCATAAGAGTAAGTTTTTGAACCATAACCTGCTCCTGCTCTTATAAAGAATCTTTTAAAACTTGGCTGTGTTTTCTGAACAGACACAGGAGGTGTAGGTGGCGAAGGGGGCTTTGGTGCTGGCGGTGGAGCAGGTGGTTTCTTTTCTTCGGGTTTCTTTGCCTCTAAAACTTTTACAACACTGCTATGTATATAACCATAAATCATATATCCTTCGACTGATTTAAATCTAATCATGTACCATTTTCCTTCTTTTGTGTTAGTTTCTTCAACTACTTCAAAAACCTGATTTAAATCAGCCTTTCCTACAATTGGGCTACCTAAGTCTGGTTTTAATCTTATGTTTGCCTTTTCAACTATTACTTTAATTTTCAAATTTTCTGCATGAATAGTAAAAGTTAAAATAAAAACAAAGAAAATTAATAAAAGCCCTAATTTTTTAAATTTCATTTTTTCCCCCTTTCTTTTAAACATTAATGAACTCCAACTGCATTCCATGCTCGAGTCACCCTGCTTGCTTCAGTGCCTCCAGCACCGTATAAATCCTTTGCAGCTTGAATGGTTGCACTTCTGGCATCACTAAAATCAGCTGATGGAAAAAGATAGTAAACCCATGCTCTGTAAACAATTTTTTCAGCTTTTGAAATACCAATTCCACTAACAGATATGCCTGATATTCTATTTGTTCCACCATGAGCTAATAAATAAAACCAATGGTTTATAATGGAAGAATTAATATGAACTCCTGCATTGTCTGATGTGCCTGTATATTTTAAAGAATAGTGATCAGGATAAGGACCTCCAAAATAACTTAATAGATAGGGCTTATCCATTCTTCTGAAAGCCTTATTGCTTCCATAGGATTTATAAATATCTTCACCCAGAAGCCAATCTGCTTTTAAAAATCCTTTCCCTTCTGGCTGGAAATAAAATTCAACGCATGTGCCCATTATATCTGAAAAAGCCTCATTTAAAGCTCCTGATTCACTCCAGTAAATTAAATTTGATGTAAAATCCGTAACTCCATGACTATATTCATGAGCAACAACATCAATTGCACCTGCTATATATGTGGTTGTTATTCCATCCCCATCATAAAAATTGAGTGAGTGGTCATTTCCATCATAAAATGCATTTGTTATTCCCCATACATCATAGTTAACAAAAACCTTGACTGTAAGATTTTTATTATTCAATCCTTTTCTTTTATGAGTAGAATAAAAATAATCATATGTCCATCCAGTATAGCAATGACCATCCACAACAGGTTTATCTGTTATACTATCTCTCCAGTCATTATCAGCATCTTTCCCTAAATAGGCATCTGTGTAAGCATAATTCCACCATACATTCCAATTATATTTCATATCATATGTCTTAATTAATGCAGGTCTCATCTTATCTCTTGATTTATATGTTCCACCTGAATGATCTGTACTCATTTTTTTCAAGTCATTATGAACTCCTTTACCTATTCCTATAGTAGCTGATGTCTTTGTATTATCATATTTGAAAATTATTTCTCCTGAATGAGCATCCACAAAGTATATTATTTCTGAACCTTTTCTTACAAAAGCAATTTGATATGCAAGATGATATGCCTTCTCTTCAGGAAATATCACCATTTCTGGATTTTTAATTAAATAATTCTCATCACTTAAATCTCTTTTCGCAATTTCAATAGCAGAATTTTTCTCAACCAAAGGATTAGTATTTACATTAATGTCCTTATAATATCTTCCATTTATACAATAAATACGATTATCTTTTAGGTGTCTAATAATCTGGGCGCCCCATACCTTTATTCCACAATAATACTGATCATATCTCTCATGAATGTAATTTCCAGAAAATTCACTATGAACTTTAAATAATTTTAAATTGCCTTGAAGTACCTCGTTTTCAACAAAATCATTGAATTTTTTGAGCTTGTTTACATCAGTAATATGAAAAGAGCCTCCTTTTTTCAATTGAATTTCTTGAGCAAAATAACCATTTTCTTTAATTTTAAATGAAAAAGCTAGACTTACAATTAAAAGAAAAGCTACAAAAAGCACAATATATTTTTTTACTCTCATCCTTACCTCCATTTAAGGATTCTTCTGATGTTAAAGTAAAGATGAAGCTTTGTCAATGATTTTTTTAAAAATAAGGAAGCATTAATAAGAAAATAATTATTTTAATCCCCCACTTCCCTTTAAAAAATTATACTCTCTATAATACTCTAATATAATGTTAAAAATCAGGGGTGGCACATCAAATGCCACCCCTGAGGATTCTCCACTCCGAGAATCAGAACATCAAGCGAATTCCAATTCTTGCCTGACGTGGACGTACTATACTATACAGTTTATGTCCATCTGTTGAAGGCCATTGACCTGGTTTCCAGTCTGCAGCAGCTCCAACTCTTGTTCCCCATCTAAGGATTGTATCATCATTAAATACATTGAAGACATCAAAGACAACACCCAGTCTATACTTTTCTGCTATTCTGAAAATCTTTTCTAACCGGATGTCAAGAATCTTCTGCATTGGATAATGATGTGAGCCACGAGGTTCTGTAAAGATGTCTCTATATCCCTGAGAGAGTCTCACACGATAGACCCTTGTCCAAGCTCTACCTGTAATTGCTCTGAAGTAAGCAGTGAAAGCAATATCAAATGGTAGTATGTAGGTTCCCTGAATCTTTAGCATATGAGTTGGATCATTTGAGCAATGTCCATCAGCATTGAGCCAGTAATTTGGATCCCATGGTCTTCTTCGTCCATATCCTGAATACCCGATATCGTCATAAGCAAAATTATCAATTGTTCCTGTTGCTTCTCCATAAACATAGGATGCCACTAACTGCCATTTATTAGAAAATCTCTTATTGAAAAGAATTTCTATACCCCAGTACTTTCTATATGGCTCATCGAGAATCCATGGTAATCCTTTCTCAAGATTATCAATTACATAGTGATGCTCACCAACATTTATCTGATTGTACACTGTATAAGGAGCTCCTGTCTCTGGATCATACACTGTCGCCTTTTCATACTGCGCTACTGTGTCAATTCTTCCAATTATATTGTGCCATTTTCTATAGATAAAGGTTAGACTAAGAGATGCATCTGTAAACAGCTCTCTTTCTAAACTTACAGTGAACTGATCCATGTATGGATGTTTAATGTCATCTGACATTTCATAGAGCTGTTCATGTTTTATCCTCAACCATTCTATCCATTGAGTGCCACTCCAGTAATAACCCACAAAATCACTAAAGGCTTCAGCTGGATTTAAATCAGAATGAATAGCTGCATACATAGCATCTGTGTACTGACCATAGTGAGCTTTGAATACTGTAGTTCTATCACCAAAAATATCAAAGGTAAAACCAATTCGAGGTGCAATTCTAAATGTCTTGTACACTATTCCTGAAACATTCTTTATGGTTCCATACATCTGGCTAAACCGGACTCCAATATTCAGATTTAATCTATCAGAAATTTTCCAGGCATCCTGAGCATATCCTTCTAAACGAGTATATCTTGTATTCGTATCATAACCCTCATATTGATAGGCAAGATATGGTCCATAATAATCCCAATAGAACATATGATTAGGACCTGTATATCCGTATCTATTTCTTACCCGTCCATGCTCAATTTCAATTCCAAATTTAAAATCATGGTCTCCTTTGATAAAATCCTCAGCATAATGGGTTACTGAGGCATTTGCCTGATATCTTGTTCTATCAGCATAGTAAAACCACCCAGCGCTTGTATGAAGCCAGTTTTTAGCCAAATCATAATGCCCACTTACATCCTTTCCTACTTCAGGATCTAAATAGTAATAACCAGTGAAGAAAGCAATCTTGAAATCCATAAATGTTTTTGAGCTGAAAATGTGGGTTAAACTGAAATTACCTGTATAGTCAGGAGAATCCTGAGTAACAGTAGCTTCAGGAGAAACGTTTGCACCTGCACCTCTATTTATTCCATCATAAGCATCATATTCAAAGAAAGTATTGATATTTGTGGAAGGAGTTGCCTGTGCAGTAATTTTAATGAAGGCTCTTGGCTGTTTGTAGTCTACTGCTTCTGGAAATCCTGTTGGATAACGCCAGGAACGATACCATTGAGCACCAAGATAAAACCATATTTTATCCTTCTTTATTGGACCACCAATATGAGCATTTGCATCCAACAGCTTTTGAAGAGGGGAAGTTAAGTTTGGAAAATCATTGATGTATTTCTTATTATTTTCTGTTTGCCAGAAACCTTTTGGCCAGTCATCTTTTTTACCTTGGTAAATAAATTCAAAATGTCCGGAATACTCATTACCTCCAGATTTTGTAATCAAATTGAAAATGACTCCAGTAAATGCACCATATTCTGCTGGTAAACCAACCCCCATTATCTTTGCTTCTTCAACAATATTGTGATCCAGGAATACCCATGCTGTTCCACCCTCAGGATCAGAAACATCAACTCCGTCAACTTGCCAAGCTATTCCTGTACTGCTTGAAGCTCCATATGCAGTTCTATTGTAAACAGCAGGAGCTAATTCAACAATATCCACAGTAAACTGACTATATGGAACATTTCTCAACAACTCATCTGTTAAAGTCACAGAAGCAGTTTCAGTAGATTTCACGTCAATTGTAGGAGCTTTACCAATAACTGTAATTTCCTCTTCAATTGTTGCAGGCTTCATAACAAGGTCGATGGTCAAAGTCTCTGTAGTATGAAGACGGATATTCTTTTGAATAAGAGTTGTAAAACCAGGGAGTTCTGCCTTTAACTCATATGTGCCAGGTGGAAGAGCAGGAAAACGGAAATAACCGTCGGTATCTGTAACAGCTGTTCTTACTCCAATCATATTGGGGCTGGTTAATGTAACTGTTACACCTGGTAAAGGAGCACCTTCTTCATCTTTTATATTTCCCTGAATTGCACCGGTCTCTTTTGACTGGGCAAGCACAAACTGAGTAATGAAAAATAATGTCAAGAAACTAAATATTAAGATTTTTTTACCCATTTTTACCTCCTTTCTCCAGGCCATTTAATTTTCCCCTTTTTAAAAATAGATTTTGTTTTTAGATTTACCTGTAATTTTCACCTCCTCTCCCATAGATTATTCCATTTACTATCATGCAAAAATTATGCCATTTAAAAATAAAAAATAAAAAATTAACTTATTTATTTTCAGGGAATTATTTTTAAAATACTTTTTTCACGTAAAATAAAAATTCAATTTTTTGAATTTAATTCAAATTTTTGAATTCCAAATAATTTAAAAAACTTGACTATGATTTAAACTTTCTGTCACAATTAATTTTGAAAAAATATTTTGAATAAATATAAGGAGACATAAAAATGAAAGTTCTGGTGATTGGTTCAGGAGGAAGAGAACATGCTCTTGCATGGAAAATAAAGGAGAGTCCTCTCCTCAAAGAATTATATTGTGCTCCCGGAAATGCAGGAACAGAGCAGATTGCCACAAATGTAAATCTTGATCCCACAAATATTATTGAACTTTCACGATTCGCTTCAGAGAAAGAGATTGATTTTACAGTGGTTGGACCAGAACTCCCTTTAACTCTTGGAATTGTTGATGAATTTGAAAGCAAAGGTTTAAAAATTTTTGGTCCAACACGAAAAGCCTCTGAAATAGAGGGAAGCAAAGTTTTTGCAAAAGAATTTATGAAAAGGCATAAAATCCCGACAGCTGATTTCGAAATCGCAAATTCTCCTGAAGAGGCAAAAAGAATTGTTTCTTCTGGAAAATTCTCTTTCCCTCTTGTTATCAAAGCAGATGGGCTTGCAGGAGGAAAAGGCGCCATAGTGTGCAAAGACATTAAAGAAGCAGTAAATGGAATTAATTTATTAATGATTGAAAAAAAATTTGGAAAATCCGGAGAAAGGGTGGTAATTGAGGAATTTCTAACAGGAAGGGAGGTCTCATTTATTGTAATTACAGATGGTAGAAGAATTCTGCCTCTGGTAACTACTATGGACTATAAAAAAGCCTACGACAATGATAAAGGACCTAATACAGGTGGAATGGGTGCTATATCTCCCTCTCCTTTTGTTAGTCCTCAGACATTTCAAGAAATAATAGATAAAATCATCTTCCCAACAATTGGAGGATTGCTCGAGGAGGGAAGAAAATTTAAAGGTGTTCTCTATGCTGGACTGATGTTAACTCCTGATGGTCCAAAAGTTCTCGAATTTAACTGTAGATTTGGTGATCCTGAGACTCAACCTCAGGTCTTAAGACTTGAAAGTGATTTACTGGAAATTCTTCTATCAGCTTACGAAGAAAATTTACTCGATAAAGATGTGAAATGGAGTGAAAAATCCGCTGGGTGTGTTGTTCTTGTATCTGGTGGATATCCTGAAAAATACGAAACTGGAAAACCTATTACAGGTCTTGAAGAAGTTCAAGATTCAGAAAATGTTGTTATTTTTCATGCAGGAACAAAATTTGCAGATGGGCAAATAGTAACAAATGGTGGAAGAGTCTTAAATGTATGTTCTACAGGTTCAAATTTATCAGAGGCAATGAAAAATATCTATGAAGCAATTTTACTTATTAATTTTGAAGGAATGTATTATAGGAAAGATATTGGAAAAGAGATAGTTTAAAAGAGAAATAAAAATGAGATTTAGTGTAGAAAATTTTGGATGTAGAGTGAATCAGGCTGAAGCATCTGAATGGATTGAAAAATTGCAATTGTATGGATGGAAATGGGAAAAGGATTTTACTAAAAGCGATGTGATAATAGTTAATACTTGTACTCTCACTTCCAAAGCAGACCAAGAGGCAAGAAAATTAATTAGAAGAATAATACGGGATAACTCAAAAGCAAAAATAATTATTACAGGATGCTATGCTGAAAGAGCATATGATTATTTTTCAACCATACCTGAAATATGGGCAGTCTTCAAAAATTACGAAAAGGAAAAAATTCCTGAAAAATTAATTGAAATTTTTCAAGATAAGGAAAACTCTTTATTTGAGACAAAATATTTTCGTGCAAGAGCATTCGTAAAAATTCAAGATGGCTGTAATTTTAGATGTTCTTACTGTATTATCCCATATGTAAGAGGAAAAAGCAGAAGCAAACCTTTGTCTGATATTCTCAAAGAAATAGAAAATTATGTAAACGTTGGCTTCAAAGAAATTATTCTTTGTGGAATCCACCTATGTTCCTATGGACTTGACCTCAATCCTCGAACTTCTTTAATTGAATTAATTAGAAAATTAGAAAATAAAGTAAATAAGATAAGATTAAGTTCCTTAGACCCTCGTTTCCTTGACTCGGGAAAGATAGATTATTTTACATCCTCTCAAATAATTGCTCCTCATTTTCATTTATCCTTACAATCTGGCTCAAGGAAAATATTAAAAAATATGCAAAGGGATATTAATCCAGAATACTATAGAGAAATACTTCATCAATTTGCTAAATCCTCTCCAGATGGTTCAATTGGAGCTGATATCATTGTAGGATTTCCTGGAGAGAATGAAAAAGAATTTAAAGAAACGTATGAATTTTTAAAGAATTCTCCTCTAACCTATTTTCATGTTTTTCCCTTTTCTCCCAGACCAGGGACCCCTGCATCTAATTTTCCACAGATTAATGGGAAAATTAAAAGGGAGAGAGTAAATATCTTAAGAGAATTATCCACTGAAAAGAATTTTCAATTCAGAAACAGGTTTCTAAATAAAACATTGAAAGGAATAATAATTAAACATTGTAAAGATTTTACAGAATTTTTAACCTATAACTATATAAAAGTAAAAACCCCTCCCTCTCCTCGTCTCAAAGTAGGAGATGAAAAAGAAGTCAAAATATTTAGGGTTTCTCTTTCTTCTACAGAAGGGAAAATTATTTCTTGAGATAGGTCTCAAACAGCTTAAAAATTCTCTTGTACTCATCAGCCCAGCTTGAGGAGTTTTTAAAACTGTGACCCTCAACAGGATAAATAGCTAATTCCCAGTTCTCCTTTCTTAGCTCAATTAATCTCTGAACAAGTCTTACGACATCTTGAAAATGAACATTTCTATCCACAACTCCATGACAGATAAGGAGAGGATTTTTTAATCCCCCAACATAATAAATTGGTGAGCTCCTTTTATAAGCTTCTTCATCATCCTGAGGTAAATTGAGAATTGCCCCTGTATACACATGATTATAATGGGCCCAATCAGTAACTGGTCTCAAGGCTGCTCCAACAGCAAAAACATCTGGTGTTTTAAACATTGCCATTAATGTTATAAATCCGCCATAACTTCCTCCATAAATTCCAATTCTTTTGGGGTCAACACCATATTTTTCAACAAGAAAACGAGCACCATCGACTTGATCAGTCAAATCTTTACCACCCATGTGACGATAAATAGCAGTTCTCCAATCACGACCATAGCCTGCGCTTCCCCTGTAATCAATATCCAGGACATAATAACCGCGTTCCATAAGAAAATGATGGAACATATATTCCCTATAATAACTACTCCACCATTTATGTGCGTTCTGGAGGTAACCTGCTCCATGAACAAAAATTACTGCTGGTCTTTTTTCATGAGGTTTTTTAGGTTTATACAATCGGGCATAGACTTTTGCTCCATCTCTTGCAGTGAACTGGACAATTTCAGGAGCAATCCAAGGATAGGAACGGAATCTTTTTGTTGTGGATAAAGTTATCTGTTGAGCTTTAGCTCCTGTACGATTTGGCTGTAAGTAAAGCTCCCATGGCTTGTTACTGTAAGAATAAAGAATAGCTAATGTGGATTCATCAGGTGAAAGGTAAACCCTATTATTTCCTTCCAGATAGGTGATTTTTATTCTTTTACCTCCATTTATTGACATCTTATAAAAGTGTCTTTCTCCTGGGTGAATTTCATTTGAAGTGAAATAAAAACACTTTCTATTTTTTGAAACTATAGGAGAGTAAACTTCAAATTTCCCTTTTGTAAGCTGTTTTGCTTCTCCTCCCTTTATTGAAACTGTGTAAAGATGAGAAAAACCATCCCTTTCTGATGTAAAATAGATTGACTCATTATCAATCCACCCAAATTCATAACTTAAATATCCTATCCATGCTGGATCATGGAGATGATCGACAATTTTTGTCTTTCCTGTAGATGGGTCAAGAAGAAAAATCCATCTATCCTTGAAATCTGCTGACCTGCAAACAATTAGGCATTTTTTCCCATCCTCTGACCATAAATTTCTTCCAATTCTTCTTCCCCAGAAATAAAATATTGGTTCAAGCTCCTTATCTTTTATTCCATAATCAGGCCATATAACATTTCCTGTTTCAACTTCCAATATTCCGATTTTCCTTTTTCTTGACTTATCACCTACCTTAGTTCTTGAAGGAATATCCTCTGTATATCCAGAAACAGTAACGTAATTTGGCACAATTGTTCTTCGAGCTTCAGGAATTCTTTCTTCAAGTAAAAACAAAACATATTTTTCATTGGGCGAAAGTTGAAAATATGTTATTGACTCATTTTTATTTAAATAATAGGGTTTAATAGTTTTCATAAGCTTCTCTCTAATTTTTGGTTTTCTTTTTTCTCTCTGTTTAAAAACCTCAAATAATTCTTTTTGCTGTTTTATAAGCCATCTCTGACTTGGAGTAAGTTTTTTCCTTTCCCTTTCTGGAACAAAATTTGTCAATTGTTTCAGCATGCCTGTCGCGAGATTTAAAAGAAAAAGATTATTATCCTTCTTAAAATATATCTTTTTTGAATCACGAGTAAAATGAGGAAATGATTCATAACTTGGAGCTGGAGTCTGAATAATACAATAAATTTCATCCTTCTTTAAATCATATATGTAAATATCTCCATTTTTTGAAAATACTATTTTCTTTCCATTAGGAGAAAATTCTCCTCTAAGTATTGCCTCTCCTTTTAATTCATCCTTTACTCTGACAGGCTTTCCACCTTTTTTTGATATATAATAAATTCCCTCCTCTTCCTCTTCTGGTTTTTTCCATCTAAAATAAACTTTTGAGCTGTCAGGAAGCCATCTTATATTAGAAGGAGAGGTCCCCACTAATTTAGGTCCTTCCATAATATTGTCAATTGTTAATTCAAATTTTTCCGCCTTCTCAGCTGAAGAGAAATTAATTGTAAAAAGCAGAATTATAGTAAGAACCAAAATTCTCGGATAAGATGTTTTCATTTTTGACATCCTCCTGAGGATTTTTATTTTTTAAATAAATTCTTGACTACAAACCATACATTTTCTTTCCTTTCTCTTAATCTTCTGTAAAAATAGGGAAGCCAATGAGTGCCAAATGGAATATAAATTCTAATATTGTATCCCTCCTTTGCTAATTTTTCTTGAGTTTTTGTTCTTATTCCATAAAGCATCTGAAATTCAAACTTATCATTTGAAATGCCCATTTCTTTAACAAAATTTTTTGTCCAATCAATTAAATAATCATCATGTGTAGCTATTGCAGGATAATTGCCATTTGAGAAGAGCATCTCTGCTAATTTGATAAAATTCTTGCGAATGTCCTTCATCTTCTTGTAAGCAATTGTAGGAGGTTCTTTATATGCACCCTTGCATAAACGAACCCTTGCTTTTATTTTGTTGAGATCTTCAATGTCCTTTTCACTTCTAAAGAGGTAAGCCTGAATCACAATTCCTACTGAATCATTAAATTCTTTATGAAGGCGATAAAAAATATCAAGGGTCTTTTGAGTATAATCTGAACCTTCCATATCAATCCTGACAAAATTATTGTATTTCTTTGCTTTCTCAACAATCTTAACCATATTTTGATAGCAATATTCATCATCTATATCCAGTCCCATCTGGGTTAATTTTAGAGAAACATAAGATCTAACTCTTGTTTGATTAATTGTATCCAGAAGGTCTAAATATGCCTGGACAGCTCTGTCTGCTTCTTCTTTGTTTGTAACATTCTCTCCAAGAACATCAAGAGTTCCTGTAATATTCTTTTCATTCAGTCTTTTTACAACCTTCATTGCTTCATCGGGAGTTTCTCCCGCAACAAAAGCACTTGCTAATTTTGTTAATAATCTCAATTTATACCTCCTTCTTATAAAACTAAAAGCTAAAAATTAAAAATGAAAAATTACAATTTAAAATTAAAAATTTTCCCTTACATTTTACAATTCACCTTTCACCAATTATCCACTTATTAAACCACTCCACATTCCTTTTCATTGAATCTCTCTGTAATTTCGGTTCTCTAATACCATGGGGCTGGCGTGGATAAATTACAAATTTTACAGGAACATTGCTCTTTTTTAAACCAAGATAAAGTTCCTGACCCTGAGGGAGGGGAACTCTAACATCCTTTTCGCCATGTTGAATGAGTGTTGGAGTTCTTGCTTTATTAATAAAATACATTGCAGAATGATTTTCATAAACCTCACTATCCTCCCATGGAAGTGCTCCAAAATAACATTCCATGAACTCTGGAATATCTGTTTGTCCATACATACTGAAAAGATTAGTTACACCTGCTCCAACAGAGGCTGCTTTAAACCTATCTGTTTGAGTTATTACCCAGGAAGTCATATATCCTCCATATGACCAGCCCATTATTCCAAGCTTATCCGGGTCAGCGATACCCTTTTCAATCAGATAATCTATTCCTGTCATAATGTCCTTATAATCCATTCCACCCCAGTCTCTGAAATTTGCTCTCCGAAATTTTTCTCCATAGCCGCCACTTCCACGAGGATTTGGCATAAAAACTGCATATCCCAAACCTGCAAAAGTCTGAATAGGATAAGCACTTCTTCTTGGTAAAAAGCGATAACTAAATACACCTGCTGGACCACCATGTACTATTGTAAGTAAAGGATATTTTTTATTTGGCTCGTAATTAACTGGTTTTACAAGCAAGCCCTCCATTTCCATCCCATCTTCACTTTTCCAATGAATTATTTTTGTTTTACCTAAAGCGAATTCTTTTAATTGAGGATTAATGTCTGTTAATTTAACTGGCTTGAATTTTTTAAGGTATGAAACATAAACATCTGGGGGAGAGACAGGATTTTGTTTAATAAAACTAATTAAATTGAACTTTTTATCAAAACTAAAGGATGAATAATAAGCATCATCCGGTGTGATTTGCTCTATTTTTCCACCTTCCACAGACACACGTAATAAATGCCGGTATATTCTTTTACTAGCCTCAAAATATATAAACTTCCCAGTGTTTTCCCACCAGAAAGTCCCTATCCTTTCATCAAAACTTTTAGAAATATTTTTTATTTCCTTTGTATTTAAATCAATTGTGCAAATGTATGTATTTGAAATCCAGTCTCCTCCTTCATTTGAAATAAAAGCGATTTTCTTTCCATCAGGAGACCATACTGGATTCCTATCAAGCCCTTTTCTTACAACGAGCTCTTTTATTCTTCCCCCATCAGCTGGAACTATGAATATATCAGTATTATAGTAATCAGGAACCTTTGGAGTTGGGCGAGAGGAAAAAACAATTTCCTTTCCATCTGGGGAAATCGAGAATTCCAAAACATCAAAATTTCCATTAGTAATTTTCTTTGCCTGTTTATTTTCCAAGTCAATAACCCATATATGCGTCATTTTAAAATTTTCATCCACCACATAGGCGTCATCCTTTTCTTTCTTCTTCCTCTCTTCCTCTTCAGTTAAAGGTTCTGTTGCAAGATAAGCAATTTTTTTGCTATCAGGAAACCATTTAAAGCTTTTTACACCTGTTTTTGAATTTGTTAATTTTTCAGCTTCACCTCCAAATGGATTTATAATCCAAATTTGCGTTTTTCCATCTCTGTCAGATAAAAAAGCAATTTTACTTCCATCAGGAGACCAACGAGGATAATAATCCCTCTTCGGGCTATTGGTCATTTTAATTGGCTCTTCACCTCTTATGAAGATTCTCCATATATCTGAATTGTATATATTCTGTTCAAAATCAGCGACTGAGACAACATACAGTATCCATTTTCCATCAGGAGAGATTTGAACATCATTTAAATTTTTAATTTTAAGAATATCATCAATAGTTAAATATTTAATCTCTTTTTTCTGCTGAGCATAATTTAGTGAGAATAAAAATAAAAGAATTACAAAAATAATTGAAAATTTTTTCATTACACGCATCCCTTCCTCCTGAAAAATGATTTTCATTTAATTTTAAAATAATAAAAGTTTAAATGTCAAAAATTGCAGAATTGAACTCTACAAGCATCTTTCTGTGATTTTTAGTTATTTAAAAATTCAAACAAGTATCAGTGTTTCGTTTGCTTGACAAGTAATTGATTCAATGTTAAAAAATCAATGTAACAACTCTCTCTGGAATCATTCCAGAGAGAATAAATGGTGAGCGTAGCTCAACTGGTCAGAGCACCGGACTGTGGATCCGGAGGTTGGGGGTTCGAGACCCCTCGCTCACCCCAATAAAAGCTAAAACTCGCAATTAAAAAGTGTTATCAAAAATTGCAGAGCGAGAATTATTAAATTCATAAATCTACAGGGCAAAACATTATATTTGCAAAATGTAAAAAGCAAAATGTGAATTGTAATTTCATCCTTGTTTAGTACTTGAACATTATTGTCGCCAAAATTCTTGATACTTTTTAAATGCTATTTTTTGAGTAGTCATACGAATGGAATTTACCTCATCGAAATTAGTTCTCAAAATCGATACAATATTTGAATCCAATAACGAGTCTCGAGCCATTTCTTGTAGAACCTGTAATGCCTCATCTTTTGGCATTGCCTTTCTATAAGGACGGTCCTCAGTAATGGCAGTGAAAACGTCTGAGACTGCCATAATTCTGGAGCCTAAAGACAAATCATTGCCTTTATAATGGAAGGGATAACCCTCGCCATTAAGACGCTCATGATGGAAAGAAGCCTAAACATTAATAGTATCTAAATCTTTAATGGTTCCGAGGATTCGGTGAGTATGGAATGCGTGACTTTTAATAATATAAAATTCTTCCTTACTTAATTTTCCTGGCTTTTCTAAAATCTCAGGAGATACAGCGAGTTTACCTAAATCGTGAAGGTAACCAGCAATTTTCATCATTTGACATTCTCTCTCAGAAAACCCGATAAGTCGTGACATTGTTTCAGCAGTAGCTGCTACCCCGCTTGAATGAGTGGCTGTGAATCGACTCCTAAAGTCGATGATTTGACAAAATAGCTTGGCTAAATCAAGAAGCTCCTTTACATCCAATTCAATGATAATAGACTTTGATTTATGTGCTAAAATTGAACTTATTGAAGGTGAAATAGCCTCAAGCCAAAAATATTCCTTTGTCGCCAAATTCTTGAAAGCATCAACCAATTCTGGCATAAACATTTTTCCAGAATTTTTCTCAATTCGTTCACAAATCCCCTTGACCTGTCCAAGAATCTCTTCTTTTCTTTTGATAGCTACAGCCACTCGGTCAGCTAGATGTAAAATATGACTACCAATGGGCACCTTATTCCCTTTGAACGTAGAACCTTGTCCTTTATTCCAATATATATGATGGTAACGTATTAAAGGAGCTATTTTGGAAAGAGGTTCAAAATTTTTAAATAATAAATAACCCACTTCAGCATGTCTGTAGGAATTTTCTGCTTCAAATCGTAAGAGATCAAGTCTTTCTTTGAGAGAAAGAGCACCACTGTCATGTAATAATCCAGCAAAAACCAGATTGTTCTGTTCTTCTGCACACAATCCTATTTCAGTGGCTATATTGAATGCAATATAACTCACTCGCTTATGATGATCAACTAAGACTTGACTAATTAGATCTATAGCATCTGATAAGCACATTACCACATCAAATAGCGAAACACGCAATTCTTTTATCATCATATTCCCCCTTTTTCTTTAATAATTTAAGATAACATTTTAAGTGAATCTGATATGTATTGTTGTAATCAAAAATCTTTCAAATGTCAATAATCTCAATTATGAGGAGGTTTGGGGGTTCAACATTCTTCGCTCACCCCATTAAATTATTCTCCCTCCTTTGCTTCAGATATTTGTTTAAGTTTTTTAATAAAATCTTCTCGGATAGGATAAAAAATATCCAGCATTACAAAGGGCTCATCACCTATGCATGTATCGCTATGAGGAACATTTGCAGGAATACAATAGAAATCTCCTTTTTTCACTATACGTTCTTCATCTCCGATCCGTAGTTTCCCTTCGCCAGCATATACCATTCCAACTTGTTCATGAGGATGAGAGTGCAATGGAACAGTGTGCCCTGGCAGAGTAGCATTTAATACCATCATCATCTTCTCTCCATGTAGACCAGTGATGATTGTGGTCTCTAATCCTGTCATTTGAGTAAATTTAGGGACCTTTTGAAGATTAATAAAATATGGAACTTTCTTTTTTATCATATTATCACCTTTTCCAATAATTTTCATTTTTTAGCAAAAAATATGGCTTTTTACTTCCTTTTAGCTTTTATCACGATGAAAAAATTAAAGTCAAGATGTCTTTTTGTGAATTGACTTCAAATTTTTTCTTTACTAATATATAAAATGAAAACAAAGCATTAGGCGGGAGGGAGAAATGCCAACCTATGAATTTAAATGTCTAAAATGTAAAAATAAATTTGAGATTTCAGAAAGTATTACAAAATACGACCCAAAGAAAATAAAATGCCCGAAGTGCGGTGAAAAGAAGCTGGAAAGAATATACAGCGGAGTATATGTCCAGACATCTTCCAAGAGCTAAAATACCTATTTACCATAAAATCTTTAATTCAATTCAAAAATTGAATGTGATAGAATATAGGAGTATTTTGTTGAATTAAGGGCGGTTAGCTCAGCGGGAGAGCGCGGCGTTCGCAACGCTGAGGTCGGGGGTTCGAATCCCCTACCGTCCATAATAATTATTTTGAGTTTGAATCGTGAATTATGAATTATTAAATCCTTTATTAAATTTATGAAATTAATATGAAATTTGTTGTTGATTGTATGCTTGGAAAACTGGCAAAATGGTTAAAAATACTCGGCTTTGATGTTTTATACTTCTCAAAAATTGAGGACGAAGAAATTCTTGATATAGCGAAAACACAAAATAGAACTCTTCTTACAAGAGATAGTTATCTAATTAAAAAAGCAAAGAACATTCCAAATTTATTTATTGAAAGTGAGAAATGGCCTGAACAAGTGGTTCAGGTGATTAATTCTTTTAAGCTTCAAAATAAGATCAAACCTTATTCAAGATGCATTGAATGCAATCATCCATTAAAAAAAATTAAAAAAGAAAGAGTAAAAAATTTGGTTGCACCTTTTATTTATGAAAATGAGAATGAGTTTGCACTTTGTCCAAAATGTGGAAGAATTTACTGGCCTGGTACACACTATAGAAAAATGGAGATAAATATTAAGAATTTAATAAAGGGGTCCAACTAATTTGACATTCATTGGTTGTTGCAACCCTATGACCCTAAAATTAGTTTTATATTATTAGGAGGAAAAAGTGAGTAAAAAAACTTTAATAATAATCATAGTAATTTCTGTTCTAATATGTGGTGGAATTCTTTATGCCCTTTTAAGGGGTAAAAATGATAATTCTTATAGCTTTAAAACAGCAAAAATTGACAGGGGAGATATTCAAATTAGTGTAAGTGCCACTGGAACACTTGAGCCAGTAAATGTAGTTGAGGTCGGAAGTCAGGTTTCAGGAAGAATTGCTAAATTATATGCTGATTTTAATTCGCTGGTTAAAAAGGGTCAGGTTATTGCTGAACTTGAACAATCACTGTTTATAACTCGAGTGCATCAGAGTGAAGCAAATTATAAAAGCGCAAAAGCAGAGGTTGAAAAGGCTAAAGTTCGTTTAAATAATGCTAAAAAAGCTCTTGATAGAGCCATGAGACTTTATGAAAAATCATTAATTTCAAAAGAAGAAAAAGAAAAAGCTGAAGAAACCTATTATTCTGCTCTTGCAGACTTACAATCAGCTGAAGCCCGTCTGGAGCAGGCTAAAGCTCAATTGGAATCAGCAAAGGTTGACCTTGAACATACAATAATAACATCACCTATTGATGGAATTGTTATTTCACGTAATGTTAATGTAGGACAAACAGTTGCAGCAAGTTTTCAGGCTCCTGTATTATTCAGAATTGCTGAGGACTTAACCAGGATGTATTTAACATGTCATGTGGATGAGGCTGATATTGGGAGGGTTAAGCCAGGACAAAGAGTTATATTTACTGTAGATGCCTTTCCTGAAGAAAAATTTGAAGGGAAGGTCATTCAAGTTAGATACAATCCACAAACAATTCAAAATGTTGTTACATATGACACAATTGTAGAGGTTAGAAATAATGAATTAAAATTGAGGCCAGGCATGACTGCTACAATATCAATAATTATTGCAGAAAAAAATAATGTTTTAAGGGTTCCAAATTCTGCACTAAAATTTATGCCTCCTCCTGATTTACTTAAAAAATTAAGAAAAAATTTTTTTACTCGTGAAAAAAGAAAACAGGGTTCTGAAAAAAGAACTCAACAATTTGCAAGGTTCCAAAGACCTAAAAATTTTTCCATAATTTGGGCAATTGATGAAAATGAAAATTTAAGACCAATACCTATTATTACTGGATTATCTGATGATAGTTACACAGAAATCATAAGAGTTTTAAGAAGGGAATTAAAAGAAGGGCAGGAAGTAGTAATTGGACTGGCTAAAAGCTCTTCTTCAGAAAGAAGGAGAACTTCACCAGTTAGAGGATTTAGGATGATAGTAAGATAAAATAGGAGAAAGAAGTCATGGATAATCATTTAGTCAAATTGAGGGAAATAGTAAAAATTTATAGAACTGGAGAAACTGAACTTAAAGCATTAAAGGGAATAAATCTTGATGTAAAGCCAGGAGATTTTCTTGCAGTCATGGGTCCTTCTGGCTCTGGAAAATCAACTTTGATGAATATTATAGGATGTCTTGATAAACCAACGTCTGGTAAATATTTTCTCGAGGGCAAAGAAATTTCAAAATATAATAAAAACCAGTTAGCTTTAATTCGAAATAAAAAAATTGGGTTTGTGTTTCAGACATTTAATTTATTGCCAAGAACAACTGCTCTTGAAAATGTTGAACTTCCCCTTTTATATACAAAAATTTCAGGAAAAAGAAGAAGGGAGCTTGCCCGTAAAGCTCTTGCTCAAGTTGGACTTGCCGGAAGGGAAAATCACAGAACAAACCAGCTTTCAGGAGGTGAGCAACAAAGAGTTGCTATTGCAAGAGCATTGATAAATAATCCAACATTAATCCTTGCTGATGAGCCAACAGGAAATCTTGACACAAAAACAGGTGATGAAATACTCGAAATTTTTAAAAATTTAAATAAAAACAAAGGAATTACAATTATAATGGTTACCCATGATCCTCATGTAGCTGAAATGGCAAAAAGGATAATATATCTTCGTGATGGTGAAATAGTTGATGAAAAATTAAATATTTAAAAGGGAGTAAAAAATGAATTTTTTAAAAATAATACAAGTTGCTTTTAGAGCCTTAATGAGGAATAAAATAAGGTCTTTTTTAACTATTTTGGGAATAATAATAGGAGTAGGTTCTGTAATTGCAATGATTAGTATTGGTCAGGGAGCTAAATCATCTGTTGAAGAAAGATTTCAATCTCTTGGAACTAATCTTCTTTTTGTTCGTGCTGGAAGTAGTTACAGCAGAGGAGTTAGAGGAGGAATGGGAAGTGTAACATCTTTAACTGCTGAGGATGCAGAAGCGATTCAGGAAAAATGTGATGCTGTTAAATATGCATCGCCCACTGTGTCAACCCGTGCTCAGGTTATATACAGAAATAAAAACTGGAACACAAGTGTGATAGGATGCAATGAATACTATCCAGAAATCAGAAATTGGACAGTGGAATTGGGAACATTTTTTACTCGCTCTCATGTAAAAATCTCTGCAAAAGTCTGCTTATTAGGACAAACAGTTGTTGAAAATTTATTCGGAGAAGGAGAAAATCCAGTAGGTAAGATTATACGAGTTAACAGAATACCCTTTACTGTAATAGGAGTTCTTGCAGAGAAGGGTGAATCATGGGGATGGTTTGATCAGGATGATGTTATACTCGCTCCTTACACAACAGTCCAGAAAAGATTGCTTGGTATTAATCATCTAAGATCCATAGATGTTTCTGCAGTATCTTTTGAAAGAATGGACGAAGCAGAACAACAAATAACTGAACTTTTAAGAGAAAGGCATAAAATCGGTCCATATGAAGAAGATGATTTTTTTATAAGAAATATGTCAGAAATCTCTCGAATGGCATCTGAAACTTCAAATATGATGACAATTTTTCTTGCGAGTATTGCCTCTGTTTCCCTTCTTGTTGGAGGAATTGGAATAATGAATATTATGCTTGTTTCAGTGAGGGAAAGAATCAGAGAAATAGGAATTAGAATGTCTGTAGGAGCAAAAGAAAGAGATATTCTTTTTCAATTTTTAACCGAGGCTATTGTATTAAGTGTTATTGGAGGACTGATTGGGATAATAATTGGAATTGTGGGTTCGAGATTAATTTCGCACTTTGCTGGCTGGTCAACGCTTGTATCGCCTGCATCTATATTTATAGCTTTTATTTTCTCTGCTATAGTTGGCGTTTTTTTTGGCTTTTATCCCGCTTATAAAGCCTCAAAACTAAATCCAATTGAAGCTCTTAGATACGAGTAGTTTCAATATCAATACTCAAAAATCAAATTAATGCTTATAAAAATTTAAAATCTATAAAATTACTCCCAAGGATTGTTAACTTGACATGTCTAATTAATGAGGAATAAATTAATAGGTGGAGATGGGAAAATCAAAGGTTGTTATGATAAAAGGAAAAGGAGCATTAATTAATAATAGAATCAATACAAAAGTAATTTCATTGATGTTTAAAAAAGGACTATCCCTTCTCTTTGATTGTAACGACTTTCGAGATGCATTAAATCAGTTGTTCAGCCCTTCAGATAGAATAGGAATAAAAATAAATACAATAGCTGGTAGAAAACTTTCAACCAATCCTGAAATTTCTTTAACTCTTGCAAATTTATTGACTCGAATAGGAGTAAGATCAGGAAATATAATTATATGGGATAGAACGAATGATGAGTTAAGAAGGGCTGGTTATCGCTTGAATTTCAGTGGTGGAGGAATAAAAGTTTTTGGAACAGATACCAGGAGAATTAATTATGAATTTGATTTAACAATTCACAAAAACATAGGGAGCAGATTCTCGAGAATTCAATCAAGACTTGTGAATAAGTCAATAAGCCTTGCTATCTTAAAAGACCATGGTATTGCAGGCTTAACCGGTGTTATGAAGAATTATTTTGGTGCGATCCACAATCCAAATAAATATCATGACTCAAATTGTAACCCCTATATTGCAGAACTCTATGAGACATATTTAATAAAAAATAAAAATAAGCTTTCCATTCTTGATGGAATGATAGTTCAATATCATAGAGGACCTTCCTATCATGCCCAGTGGGCAAAAAAATGTGAACTTTTCATTATGAGCACAGACCCTGTTGCTGCTGATTATATTGGATGGCAATTTATTGAAAAATTAAGAAAAGAGAGAGGCTTACCCCCCCTTGAAGAAGAGAAAAGAATGCCTTATTATATAATTACGGCGGAAAAAATGGGCTTGGGTAAGGCAAATTTAAATGAAATCCAGTTAATTGAATATGAGGTTTAAATAATGGGTAAAATTTCAAGAAGAGACTTTTTAAAAACAGTTGGTGGAGCGGGTCTAGTTGCATCCACAATCCCCTCTTCATTTCTGATTGATCTTTATGCATTAACTCCTACAAGAAAGCTTTCACAGGTAGAAGCCTGGTTTTATAAAAAATTACCTGATAAAGAAATTAAATGTGAACTTTGCCCGAGATATTGTCAATTAGGAGATAGAGAAAGGGGCTATTGTGGAGCACGAGAAAACAGGAATGGAATCTATTATACATTAGTCTATGGAAAAGTCTGTGCTGCTCACATTGACCCAATTGAGAAAAAACCCTTTTTCCACTTCCTTCCAGGAACTACAGCCTTTTCCATTGCAACAGCAGGATGTAACGTAAACTGTAAATTCTGTCAGAATTGGCAGATTTCTCAGGTAAGACCTGAACAGGTCGAAAATTTTGATTTACCACCCAGAGATGTTGTTCGATATTGTTTAAAATATAGATGCCCAACAATTGCTTACACTTATACAGAACCTGTAATCTTCTACGAATATATGTATGATACTTCTGTAAAAGCTTCTAAAAAAGGAATAAGAAATGTTGTTGTAACTGGTGCTCATATTAATCCAGAACCAATGAAAAAGTTAACAGAGGTTGTTGATGCAATAAAGATTGATTTAAAGGCATTTTCTGAAGAGTTTTATAAGGAGTATGTAAGAGGAGAGCTAAAACCAGTTCTTGATGCCATAAAAATAGTTAAAGAAAGTGGCAAATGGCTTGAAATAGTTTACCTTGTTATCCCCACATTGAATGACAGCCCTGAAGAAATAAGGAAAATGAGTAAATGGATTATAAAGGAAGTAGGACCTGATGTTCCTGTGCATTTTTCCCGCTTCCACCCAATGTATTTAATAAAAAATCTTCCTCCAACCCCTGTATCAACCCTTGAAAGAGCAAGAAATATTGCTCTTGAAGAAGGTATTAATTATGTTTACATCGGGAATGTGCCTGGACATAAAGGAGAAAGCACTTATTGCCCAAGCTGTAAAAATGTTGTAATCAAGAGATTTGCTTACCAAATCCTTAAAAATAATCTTAGAAAAGGAAAATGTAAATTCTGCGGTCAACCCATTCCAGGAATCTGGAGCTAATGAATTTTCTCTTCCCATTTCTTTTGGGCTTTACCGCCCTTTCCTTTCAGATCTTTCTTATGAGAGAATTTGTAGCCCATTATTATGGCAATGAGATTACATATGGATTGATTCTCGCCTTTTGGCTTTTATGGGGAGGTATCGGGAGTTTAATTGCAAATAAAATAAAATATTCCTTTTCAACTTTTACTCTATTTTATTATTCCCTTATTTTCTTTTTTCCTTTTTCATTAATTTTTTTACGATATTCAAGATTCATTTATAAAATCTTACCAGGAGAAATAACCGGAATACTGCCAATTTTAATTACTTCTCTATTTCTCACCCTTCTCATTTGCTTTCCTCTTGGTGCACTCTTTGTTTTGAATGTAAAATTTTTTAAAGGAAAGATTGCTCTTGTTTATTTAATGGAAGCTCTTGGTTCATCAATTGGTGGAGTACTTACATATTTTCTCCTAATCCCCTTTTTCTCAAACTGGAATAGCTCTCTTATAATTATAGGGTTCGTTACCATCTGTCTCTTTCTCCTTGAGAAAGGAAAAAGAAAAATTTATGCTGTGCTTTTAATTCCATTTATTTTATTTCTTATCTTTCTTGATAAACCTACTCAGAAACACTACTGGAAACCCTTCAATTTCATAGAATCAAAGGACACATTATATGGAAAATTATCAATTATAAAAACAGAGGAACAGCTTTCCCTTTACGATAATGGTCTTCTCGTTTATTCCTATCCAGACATAATAAATGCTGAGGAAGCTGTTCATTTTGCCTTAATTCAGAGACCTAATGCAAAAAGCTTATTATTAATTGGGGGAGGAATTGGGGGTGCTATTGCTCAGGCTCTAAAATACAAGAACCTGAAAATTGAATATGTTGAACTCGACCCTCAGATTATAAAATTTTCCATGAAATATTTGCCTGAAAAAGAAAAAAAATATTTAAAAGGTAAAAGAGTCAAAATATATTTTCGAGATGGAAGAGCTTTTTTAAATAATGTTAAGAAGAAATATGATGTAATAATTCTGAATCTTCCCGAGCCTTCCACAGCACAGATCAATAGGTTTTACACATATGAATTTTTTAAATTAGTAAAACAGAAACTCTCAAAGCAGGGTGTTTTCTCCTTTAAAGTTTCTTCATCTGAAAATTATATAAATTTACCCCTACAAAAATTACTTTCCTCATTGTATTTCACACTGAAAAAAGTTTTCAAAAATGTGGAAGTGGTTCCAGGAGATACAAACATATTTATTGGTTCTGATGCTCCTGTAACATTGGACTATATGGAACTTGGAAAAAGGATTGAAAAATTACAGTTGAATAATATGTGGGTTAATTCTTATACTCTTTTTTCTCGATTAATGGAGGAAAGAATCAATTCTCTTTATGAAAAGATAAAATCAAAAGAGGCAAAAATCAATTTAGATTTAGTCCCAATAAGCTATTTTTACAATTCTATCCTATGGGCAACCCATTTTAAAGGATTGGAATCAAAAATCTTAACCTTTTTTTCAGAAATTCCAAAATTCTGGCTTTTGGATTTTCCCTTAATCCTCTTTTTAATAATTTTGTTTATAATAATTCTGTTAAAGAGGGTACGCTTTTACTCTTATCTACTACCTGTATGGCTCATGGGCTTTACAACAATTTCCCTTGAATTGATTATAATAATTGCTTTTCAAGTGAACTTTGGATATGTTTATCAGAAAATAGCATTACTTTTTTCTGCTTTTATGTTTGGTCTTTTCTGTGGAGCATTGTTAGGTAAAAAGATAAAGAAAATTATATCTTTGAATTTAATATTTATTCAATTTTGTTTTATGGTTTTAACATTTATTGCATGGAAATTCATAGAAATTAAATGGGCGGAAATTTTCCCTTACATTTTTCTCTTTCTAATGGGATTCTTAGGCGGGCTATTATTTGTTGTAGCAAATGAGCTGTTTTTGAAAAAAGAGAAAAATTATGGCATTGGATACGCTCTTGATCTTTTCGGATCCTTTTTAGGAGCTCTAACACTCTCAACTATTCTAATACCACTTATTGGATTACCCTTATTAACCAAGTATATATTCTTGGCAAATTCCTTTTGCTTTTTATTCCTGATTCCTTTCTTTAGAACTCAGCATTAAAAACTTGATTTTCAAGGAATTTCCAATAATAATTTTATGTTTTGATTTATTTAGTAATATTTAAAACACAATTTGTTATTGAAAAAGAGGAGGACGGCACATGACAATAAAAAAAACCAGAAACCAACTCATTTTCATAACTTTAATTTTAATATGCATTTCTAAATCTTATTCAGAGAACAAAGATTTTGAAAATGACAAAATAAGAGAATTTGCTCCAAAAGTTTTTATTGATTGCAGGAGATGTGATAGAGATTTCATTCGAACTGAGATAACATTTATAAATTATGTAAGAGACAAATTTGAAGCTGATATTTATGTTTTAATTACAGATGAGCCAACAGGAGCAGGGGGGCGAAAATACACCCTAACATTCATGGGATATAATGAATTTTCAGGGATAGAACATACATTGACATATGTTTCATATAAAACAGATACATGGGATGAAACCCGTAAAGGACTGGTTGAGACCTTAAAAAGAGGACTCTTTCCCTTTCTTTTGAAAACTCCTTTAAGCAAGTATTTTTCTATAGATTTTCAAGAAAAATTACAACCCACTGCAGTTGAAGATAAATGGGATTTCTGGGTGTTCAGCCTGAGCATTGGAGGCAATATAAATGGAGAAAAATACCGAAGTTCTCGCTCAATTGATATGAATTTTTCAGCTAATAGAGTAACTCCTGAATTAAAAATAAGAATGGGAATTTCAGGTAATTTTGATGAGAAAAAATTTAATTATGAAGATAAAACAATAATAAGCACTTACAAAAATATAGATTTTTCAAGTTTAATAGTTAAGAGCATTGGAGAACATTGGTCAATAGGAGCCTGGTTTGGGATTTATTCATCAACGTATAGCAATTTAAAAACCCTTTATACTCTTGCGCCTGCAGTGGAGTATAATTTTTACCCGTATTCAATTTCAACAAGAAGGCAATTAAGACTGCTCTATAGAATTGGATTTAACTCAGTAAATTATTTTGAGGAGACAATTTATTATAAAACTTCAGAAAAATTATACAATGAATCACTTTCAATAATAATGGAAGTAAAGGAACCATGGGGAAGTGTATCTGCTTCTCTACAAGGCTCTCACTACTTTCATGACTTTGAAAAAAATAGGCTCACCTTTTGGAGCCATTTCTCATTTAGAATTTTTAAGGGACTTTCAATATATTTAAGGGGCAGATATCAGCGCATTCGGGACCAACTCTATCTTCCAAAGGGAGAAGCAACATTGGAAGAAGTTTTATTAAGGAGAAGAGAGCTCCAAACAGGATATGAATATTCTCTTTCAATCGGTGTTAGTTATACTTTTGGCTCAGTTTTCAGTAATGTGGTAAATCCAAGATTTGGCGGAAGAGGATGGAGATAAATTTACTGGTGGAGCTGAGGGGACTCGAACCCCCGACCTCTTGACTGCCAGTCAAGCGCTCTCCCAGCTGAGCCACAGCCCCACATTTATTTTAATTAGCATAATAAAATTTCATAGTCAATTGTTCAATCTCCTTCCAGTATATTATAAATCTCTATAATTTGAGATATGTTCAAATCCTCTGCTCTTATTAATGAATCAAGTTCTAAAGAATCAAAGATCTTATTTATCTCACTCTGAGGATATTTTCTTTTCAAATTATTTAAAAGGGTTTTTCTCCTCTGACCAAAAATTTCTTTTAGAAAATTAAAGAATTTTTCTTCGGAATTTATTTTAAATAAGGGCTCCTCTCTTTTAATTAAAGAGATAAAAGCAGAATCCACCTTTGGTTGTGGAGTAAAAGATGTCCTTGAGACATAGAAAACAATTTTAGCTGAGAAAAATATCTGGAAAATTATGGAAAGGGGTGCAAATGCCTTGGTATGCGGAGAGGCACATATTCTCTCAGCTACTTCCTTCTGAAGAAGGAAATAGCATTCAGAAATTAATTCCTTTTGATCATAGATTTTAAAGAGCAATGGCGAGCTTATTGAATAAGGTAGATTTCCAACAATTTTAACTTTCTTGTTCACAGGGATTATATCACTAAAATTCAATTTCAATACATCAGCTTCAATTATTTCGAGATTTGGAAAACCCTTTTCTTTGAGAAAGGGTATGAATTTTTTATCTTTCTCAATAGCAATGACTTTCTCAGCCCTTTTTGCAAGGGGAAAGGTTAAAGCTCCCTTTCCAGCACCTATTTCAATTACTAACTCACCTGGCTCAGGATTTATATAATTGATTATTTTTTTTATAACATGCGGGTTTTTCAAAAAATGTTGACCTAGTCTCTTTCTTTTACTCATTTATTTCAATTTATTCTTAAACTCATTATAGCAAAATCTCTTTAAACAATATATAATTATGGAATGAAAATTGGACTGGAAAATTTGCTTGAGAATAAAATTCACCTTTTAAAAGGGAAAAAAATTGGTTTAGTTGCAAATCAGGCATCAGTGGATAAAAATTTAAATTTATCCTTCCATCTTTTATATCATCATCCTGACATTAATCTCACAACAATTTTCTCCCCCCAGCATGGTTTATGGGGTGAGAAACAGGCAAACATGATTGAAGGTGAGGATTTTCAAGATAAGAAAACAGGACTTCCTGTTTTCAGTCTTTACGGGAAAAGAAGAGAACCTACAGAGAAAATGTTAGAAAATGTGGATATAGTAGTTTTTGACCTTCAAGATGTAGGAATCAGAGTTTATACCTACATATCTACTATGGCTCTGGTAATGCAAGCGTGTAAAAAATATGGAAAAAAAGTAGTTGTGCTTGATAGACCAAATCCAATAAATGGTGTGGAGGTGGAAGGGAATGTAGTGGAATCTGATTTTATATCCTTTGTTGGAATTTATCCTTTAGCCCTTCGTCATGGGATGACAATTGGGGAACTTGCTTTGATGTTTAATCACGAGTTTAAAATTGAATGCGATTTAGAAGTTATTCCTATGCTAGGATGGAGAAGGAAAATGTGGTTTGATGAAACAGAATATAAATGGATTAATCCATCACCTAATATCCCTACTCTTGATAGTGCGATAGTTTATCCAGCCACAGTCTATTTAGAAGGAACAAATATATCAGAAGGTCGTGGCACAACAAAGCCCTTTGAGTTCTTTGGAGCTCCCTTTATTGACTCTGAAAAATTTGCTGATGAGTTAAACAGGCAAAACTTACCAGGAGTATATTTCAGGCCAATTGCTTTTCAGCCTACCTTTGACAAATGGAAGGATAAATTATGTTTTGGTGTCCAAATCCATGTTCTTGATCGTGATATATTCAAACCCGTTCATACTGGATTAATTTTACTAAAAACTTTATACAAACTTTTTCCAGATGATTTTAAATGGAAAAATCCTCCTTATGAATATGAATATGAAAAATTGCCAATTGATCTATTATGGGGAACAGATAAAGTAAGAAAATTTATCGAAAAAGACTATAATATAAATGAAATAGAAAAAAGTTGGGAAAAGGATTTAGAAGATTTCAAAAATAAAAGAAACAAATATTTACTATATGATTGAATTTAAATAAACTTGAATTTCCTTTTCCAATTATAGTATAGTCATTTCAAATGGAAAATTTTCTTATTCCACTTGCTTTTGCTTACCAGAAAATCGCGCAATTTAAAAACTTTTTATATGATTTAAATATTTTAAAGACAAAGGAAATAAGAGCACCAGTTATAAGTGTTGGGAATTTATCCTTTGGAGGAACAGGGAAAACTCCTGTTACAATAAGCTTAGCTGAAAAATTTATAGATATGGGGTATAGAGTTGCGATTCTTTTAAGGGGATATAAAGGTAAATTTGAGAAAAGAGGGGCTATGGTTTCTGATGGCAAAAATATACTATATAACTGGAAAGAAGCCAGTGACGAGGCCTTTTTAATTGCAAAAAATGTTAGGAAAGCCGGTGTTTTCGTTGGCAAAAACAGGGTAATCAATGCACTCAATGCAATGGAACTTGGTTTTAATTTAATAATTCTCGATGATGGATTTCAATATCGACCTCTGTATAGAAATATTGACATAGTAATTATTTCTTCTGAAAATAGGAAATTATTAAGAGAGCCCTTTTCTTCATTAAAAAGGGCAAATATTCTACTTTTTTACAATACCATTGATGAAAAAATCTCAAAAAAAATCAGGAAATTTAATTTATATATTTCAAAATTTCATTATTTAAAATTAGGATTTTATGATGTTAATGAAAACAATTTTTATCTTGTGGATTATTTTAAAGGTAAAAAAGCCATTGCTTTCTGTGGAATTGCAAATCCTTCAAGATTTAAAAGATTTCTTGAAGAGTTAGAAGTTGATATAAAACATTTCTCCTCCTTTCCTGACCATTATTCTTACCCTCAAAACTCAATAAATACCTTATTAAAAAAACATAGGGAATTAAAAACAGATGTTTTGTTAACAACAGAAAAGGATGCTTTGAAATTGAAAGCCTATTCCAATTTGCCAATTTATTACTTAAAAATAAAAGCTTGCTTATCAGATGATTTAATTTCATATATTCTTAAAGGTTTAAAGACTTATGCGAGTGATTGAATATTTTATATTTAAATTTTTAAAAATTCTTTTTTATATAATTCCCAGGAAAATTTCTCTTTTTGGGGGAAAATTTTTTGGATTTCTTTACTTTCAAATAGATGGGAAGAGAAGGAAAATTGCAATAACAAATCTCTCATTAGCATTTCCAAATAAACCTCACAGTTTTTATAAAACTATTGCACGGAAAAGTTTTATGAATTTTGGGATGGTTTTGTTTGATTTAATCAAAATTTCAACAATGAAAAGTGATAAATTACAATCCCTTTTTGTGGTGGAAGGAGAGAAAAATATAATTAAAGCTCTTTCTCAGGGTAAAGGAGCACTCTTATTTACAGCTCATTTTGGTAATTGGGAAATAGCACCTAAAATTATTTCAAAATATGGAAAATTGAATGTTATAGCTCGTCCTCTTGACAATCCTCTGCTTGAGGAAGAACTTCTGAAATTCAGAGAAAAGATGGGAAGTCAGGTAATATATAAAAAGGAGGCATCAAGAAAAGTCCTCTCGGCTTTGAAGAGAAAAGAAATGATTGCAATATTAATTGATCAGAATGTCCTTAGATCTGAAGGAATATTTGTTGATTTCTTTGGTAAAAAGGCATCCACGACTCCATCCCTTGCAGCTTTCCATTTGCGAACAGGTTCTCCAATTGTTCCAGTTTTCTGCTTTCCAATAAATGATTATAGATATAAAGTTGAAATAGGAAGCCCTCTTGTTTTTTCTCGGAGTAAATCTCATAATAAAGATATATTGCAAATTACACAGAAATGCACTAAGATAATAGAACATGAGATAAAAAAGAAGCCTTCATTCTGGCTCTGGTTTCATAGAAGATGGAGGACCAGGCCGGAAGAGGAGGGAGGAGGAGATAAAAATGAACATAAGTGATGATATTGAAAAATTTATTGAAAAATTAGTCTGGTATGGGCATGCATCTTTTAAAATTAAAAATAAAAAAGTTATCTATATTGACCCATGGCAATTACCAAAGGATGTGGAAAAAGCGGATATAATTTTAGTCACACATTCACATTTTGACCATCTTTCAGTAGAGGATATCCGCCATATTAAAAAAGATGATACTATAATAGTCATTCCTCCTGATGGAGCTTCCAAATTAATGGGCAATATTAAGGAAATTGGTCCAGGAGAGGAAATTGAGGTTATAAATATAAAAATAAAAGCAGTTCCAGCATATAATGTTAATAAGGAATTTCATCCAAAGAGAAATGAATGGGTAGGATATATTATTGATTTTGAGGGAATTAAAATTTACCATGCAGGTGATACAGACTTTATTCCTGAAATGAAAGAACTCGGACCAGTGGATATTGCTCTTTTACCTGTGGGAGGGAAATATACAATGAATGCTGAAGAAGCTGCAGATGCCGCAGAAGCTATTAAACCAAAAATCGCAATACCAATGCATTATGGAGCAGGAGTTGTTGGAACACTTGCTAATGCCGAGAAATTTAAACAATTATTAACCTCAAAAATAAATGTGAAAATTCTAAGTCCAAAAAAATAATGAGGGCTAATAATAGGAAATTTGATGAAATCAGACCCTTTAAAATTATACCAAATTGTAATGAATTTGCGGAAGGCTCAGCTTATATCGAGATAGGTAAAACAAAAATAATCACAACTGCTTCAGTAGAGGAAAAGGTTCCTCCATTTTTAAAAGGAAGTGGTACAGGCTGGATAACAGCAGAATATTCCATGCTTCCGAGAGCAACTGAAAAGAGAACTTTAAGAGAAAGTGTTACTGGTCGAATAAGCGGTAGAACTCATGAAATCCAGAGATTAATTGGTAGATCATTAAGAGCAGTTGTTGATTTGGAAGTATTGGGAGAGAGAACAGTGTTTTTAGACTGTGATGTCCTTCAAGCAGATGGTGGAACAAGAACAGCTTCAATAACTGCATCCTGTGTTGCAATGGCATTGGCCTTAAAAAAGCTTTATGACCAGGGCCTAATAGAGAAAATGCCCTTAAGAAATCTGGTAGCTGCAGTAAGTGTAGGCATCATAAATGGAGAGAAAATGTTGGATTTAGATTTCAACGAAGATTCTCAGGCAGAAGTGGACATGAATGTGGTTTTAACTGATGACGGAAAAATTATTGAAATTCAGGCCACTGCAGAGAAAAAGCCTTTTGAGAGAAATGAGTTGAAAGAACTTCTCGATTTAGCTGAAAAGGGCATAAAAGAGTTGATAAAAGCCCAGAAAGAGATCTTAAAGCAGGAAAGTGTGCTGTTTATGGCTTATGGAGAATAAAGATTTTTTTCAAGCTCTTCAGCAATTAAGTGTAAAACCATCAAATGAATTTCTTGTATTCTTGGTGTGCTTTTAGAAGGAACATCTATTAATAAATCAACATATTCTGCCATCTTCCCACCGCCTTCTCCAGTTAGACCAATTGTGTAAATTTTTTTCTCTTTAGCTTTTTTAATTCCCTTTATAACATTTAAAGAATCTCCGCTCGTAGAGATCCCAAGAGCAACATCACCTTGTTTACCAAGTGCTTCTATTTGCTTTGAAAATATTTCATTAAATGAAATATCATTTCCAACAGATGTCAAAATAGAAGTATCAGTGGTGAGAGAAAGCGCAGGTAAGGGTTTTCTTACAATTAAGAATTTATTCACCAATTCTGCTGCAAAATGCTGAGCTTGAGCTGCGCTTCCTCCATTTCCAAATACAATTATTTTACCACCATTTTTTATTGCTCTTTCCATAATTTTGATAGCTTCTTCAATAACTTTTGATTTATTCTTGAAAAAGGAATTTTTTAAAATTTCAATTTCCTTTAAAAAAGCTTCCCAATTTATCATAAAACCTCCTTTTAAATTTAAGACTGACTTGCTAAACCTTCCTCAATTGCGTTTCTCACCTTTTCAGTTAACATAAATCTATCCTCATATTTTAATTCAGTTGTTGGAATTGGTGAATGAAAAATTACTTTTATCTTTCCTTTTTTTATAAAAAATTTTTTCTTTGGAAGAACTTCTCTGCTTCCTATAATTGTTATGGGTACAATAGGAACTCCGCTCTTTATAGCTAAAACAAAACCTCCTCTTTTAAAAGGAAGAAGATTTCCGTCCAAACTTCTTGTTCCTTCAGGAAATATCAAAAAAGAGTAATTCTTTTCCTTTATTTTTTGAACTGCAATATCAATGCTTTTGCGAGCTCCAGTTTTATCTTCTCTATCTATTGGAACAAATTCCACAACCTTCATTCCAATTCCTACCAGTGGTATGCGAAAAACTTCTTTTTTTAGAAGAACCCTTAATTGTTGGGGTATAATTTTAAATAATAATGGACCATCCACTAGGCTTTGATGATTAGCCATGTAAACATATCTTCTCTTTGGATCGATTTTTTCAAGTCCATAAACTTCTATCTTCACTCCTGATATTTTCTGGCCAATATCAATTGCAAAACGTCCAAGCTTAAAAAGCGGAGAAACTTTTTTCGTGAGAGCTGAATACAAAATTAAAGGAATACCAAAAATAATAGTAATGAAAAAATAACAAATCAATATCAATATTGTTCTCATAGGGTATTTGTATTGTAAAAATTTTCTTAGAAATTTTCAATATAACTTTTTAAATTCTAAATTTCGAACCCTTCCTGCATTTAATAGAAACCCTGATATCCTTCCTTCTTTATCCCGAATAAATCTAATTTTGAATCTTCCTGCCTTAAAATAATCTTTTATAATAGGCTGAAGAAAGATTTCAGGCTTTCTTGGAGCAACCAGGCAGAGTTTTTTATCTCTCTTTAAAATTTTGAAAACAATATCAAGCTCTTCGCTTAAATAATTTCCTACATATTCTTCAATTTCTAACGATGAAAATTTTACTAATTCGATTTTCTCAAAATTACTTGAACCATAACCTTCTCTCAACACTCTAATAAACAATTTATTGGTCTTTGGGTCTTTTTTGAATTTTATTATTGTTTTACTCGGAGCATCAATTACTTCAAAAGTCTCTTCTTTTATTAGGCCAAGAGTATATTCGCCTCCATATATATTTGCTACTAATTTCCCCTTTCTAAATTTTATGTTCAATAAATCTAATGTTTTTGAATTCATATAAAAGCCTGCTTTTTCTTTCAATCTCTTTCTTGAAATTTTTAAATATTCCTTCTTTTTCTCCTCTTTAAATTCACCAGCAAGATAGATGTCAGCTATTTTTTTGCACATTTTCATTGGATTAAAACTGCTTAGATTTGAAAGAATAATTACAGTGAATTTCTGCTCTGGAAAACGAATTATACCTGCCCTATAACCACCAAGTGCTCCTCCATGACTTACTGTTTTTAAACCCCTATATGATCCTATTACTAATCCAAAGGCATAATTAATCCTTTCTCCATTATTTAAAACCCCAGGAGTCTGGATTTGTTTAATTAATTCTTTACCCCCGACCTTGCAATGATAAAAATTCTGATCCCATAAATACAAATCTTCAACTGATGTATAAAGGCCGCCAGAACCAACACAATCAAATGTTGAAATAAAATTTCTGAATTCCCCTTTTTTCCCTGGAAAATATCCTGATGCTCGGTTTTTTATAATTCGAGTATAATCATCCTGAAAACACGAGTTTTTCATCCCCAGAGGTTTAAATATATTCTTCTCAGCAAACTCCCTAAAACTCATTTTACTTACTCTTTCCACAATTAATGCGAGAAGAAAATAACCAGAATTACTATAAAGATATTCCTCTCCTGGCTCAAAATTCAGTTTTTTCTGAGAGGCAATTAATGATAGAACATCATTTTTATGATAGAAACCAAAGGGAATTCCAGCTATATCCTCAAGGGTAAAGAAATCTCTTAATCCACTTGTATGATATATTAGATGCTTTATAGTAATAGGTTTGCCATAATTCGGCAACTCAGGTATATACTTTCTTATATCATCATCAAGTGAAAGTATTTTTCTTTTTGCAAGTAAAGCGATCGAAAAAGCAACAAATTGTTTTGAACAGGAACCAATATAAAATACAGTTTTTGGCGTTATTGGAACATTCAGCTCAAGATTAGCCATCCCATATCCCTTTTTGTAAACTATTTTTCCATCTTTTATAATGGCTAAAGCACAACCTGGGCTATTGGATTTATTCCAGGGCGAAAACAGTCTATCAATTTTATCTATTTTACTGTCAGCATATGTATTGAAAACAAGGATATGTATTGTGAATATCAGAATTGTGAAATGTAAAATGTGAAATGTAAAATATCGAAAATTAGGTTTTGAATATATCATTTTAATCCCCCTTGATCGGTTTTAAATTTAGATAAATTTTTAAAAAGGGCTATAGAAGATATAAATGTTATTAAAAGGAAAAATATTCCCTTTCCAAATTCGAGTAATATGAGTTTGCCAAATCCAAATAGAGCGCTGTAAATTAGAATGGTGCCGAGTATCCAGTTGATAATATCAGGTAAAAGGGATTGATTATTATTTCCAACAGAAATTTTATGTTGAATGGATTTCCATATTCCTGGAGGATGAATTTTTTTATAAAAATTTACAAGATGTTCCTTATCAACAGGCGGAGTTAAAAGAGTAACCATTATCCAAACAAAAGTTGTAATTCCTACTGTAATAATTATTCTATAAGCCCAGTTTAAATCCCCTCCTTCTCCAAGAGGAGTCTTTAACAAAATTACCGCAGTTATGAAAGAACATACCATTGCTGATATTTCACTCCATGCATTGATTCTCCACCAATACCATCTTAAAATATAAATCAATCCAGTCCCTGCTCCAACAGCAATTAGGAGTTCCCAAGCACCTTTTATGCTTTCTAACCAATATGCGGTAAAACCTGCGAAAATCATTATAATGATTATTGTTATCCTGGATACGAGAACATAATGGGAGGGTGAAGCCTTCTTTTTAATGAACCTTTTATAAAAGTCATTAACTATATAAGACGCACCCCAGTTAAGATGAGTATCAATAGTTGACATGAATGCTCCGAAGAAAGCAGCTATCATTAATCCTTTAAGACCAGTTGGAAGGAAAGTTACCATCATCTTTGGATATCCCATTTTTGCGTCAGATAAATTGGGAAATACTATTAAAGAACACAGAGCAACCAATATCCATGGCCATGGTCTTAGTGCATAATGTGCAATATTAAACCATAGTGTAGCAAACACCGCGTGTTTTTCATTTTTCGTTGCAAGCATTCTTTGAGCAACATATCCTCCACCTCCTGGCTCAGAACCAGGATACCACGTAGCCCACCATTGAATTGCTATATAAACAAAAAAAGTAATAAATGGCAATGAAGAGGAACTTAGACTCGGGAAAAAATTCAATGCTTCAGGATTGATTTGAATAACTTTTGATTTCAATATCTCTATTCCACCAACATGTTCAATTGAAATTACAGCCAAAGCTATTGAACCTGTCATTGCAATTACAAACTGAAATAAATCGGTTACCACTACTCCCCAGAATCCTGAAAGAACAGAATAAAAAACTGCAATGATTAATGAGATTATTATTGCCTTATATTTTGGGAAGGAAAAGGTCACTCCTAAAATTGACGACATAGCAAGTATACCCCATGCCATTATCATACAATTAACTGGAAGTCCGAGATAAACTGCTCTAAATCCCCTTAAAATGCTCGCTGGTTTGCCACTGTATCTTAATTCTGTGAATTCAATGTCGGTTAAGACCTCTGACCTCCTCCATAATTTAGAGAAGAGAAACACTGTCATCATTCCGCCAAGAATAAAATTCCACCAGAGCCAGTTACCAGCAATTCCATTCTTTGCTACTATCTCTGTAACTGCAAGAGGAGTGTCAGCCCCGAAAGTAGTGGCGACCATAGAAGTGCCTGCTATCCACCATGGGAGAGACCTCCCGGATATAAAGAAATTTTCAATATTACGACCCGCCTTTTTAGAAAAATAAAAGCCAACACTCAGAACAAAAATAAAATATGAAAAGACAAATATCCAGTCTATGGATGAAAACTGCATTATTTCTTTAAAGCCACTTTTATTGTTTTAATTTTAAAATTTCTTTTAATTTCACCTTTTGGATAAGGAGTTGGAGGAAAAATTATTTTTTTATCTTTCAATTCTTTCCATGACTTTTTTGAAATTATTGTGAACTCCAATTTTTTCAATTTTTCTCTATAAATGAGCCAGGCTGAAATCAAACCTTTCCATTCTGTCAAATCTTCTGGGAGAAAAACATCGATTTTAAAATTATACTTTCCAGGAGCTATTTTTATGCTATTCCATGCCCACCTGCCTTTTTGACTTTTTACATCCGCTCTTATTTTTTCACTTCCAAGAAAAATATTTAAAACAGGCAATTTACTTCCAATGGATTTTCCAGTTGGTTCAACAAGTAAAGCAAAAACAACATCTTTTGCAGATTTTTCGATAACAAAATTAATTTTCAGATTTAATTTGCCTTTTTCTTTAGAAAAGCTAAATAGGACATTTTTTACACTCTTGACAGGTGGCGTTGGAGGAATTCTTAACTCATCAGGTGAAATTTTCTTCCCCCTGTGTATTGCGGTTTTAAAATTTTTCGGATTTAATAGTTTGGCTTCTCTTTCTCCTCTATAACATTCAAGTGTGAATTCTTTCTCATTCTTTTTTTGAAGATAATAAATGCATCCTGCAAAAAGAGGATATTCTGCTTTCTCAACTGAATAAACTTGATATATTGCTGTTTCATAACCATCAAGAAAAATATTCAGGGTAGAGGTCCTTGAATACAACTGTGGTGATATCCAATGAACTGGGTATATTTTCTCAAGCACAAGTTTTTCTGCTCTTAAATCAAAAAAATCAGATAACTTGATTCTTATAATTTGAGGTTCTATAAAAGGATTTCTGACAGCTATTATAGCTTTTCCATCAGAATAATGGACATATCCATAAGCATTACGCTTTTCAGGGTCTCCTCCAACCATTTCAGTGTTGATTAAAATTTTAAACTTATTTTTTGCCCATTTTATAGCTTTAACAAGAACCTCCCATTGTTTACTCGTGAGTAAATCAGGGGATATATATAATTCCCACATTGAAATTCCTCTTGCAAAATAAAGAACTGCATTATCAGTAAATTTCTCTATTGATTCTTTCTCTCCTTCAAATGGATTAAGATGACCCTTTATTATTCCATGGGTCATAAGATTTGCCATTGGAAACCAGAATTCTTCTTTTTTAAAATCATCAAAGAGAACCGAATCACGGTAAGTCATTGCTCGATCTCTTCGATGAATAGAAGGAACATTAGCATAGCCATAATCATATCCCTGCATCCATATTGTATTAGCATATTTCAACCACCATGGACTTAACCATGTTCCTGAGGTAATATTCAAAAAAATCTCTGGTTTATCTGAACGGAGTATTTTACATAGTTTAATTACTGCCTCCATAATAGAACGCCTTGAATATATTCCAGGAAGATGACCATGCCCCTCTTCATTGCATATAAATTGAATTCCATCAATTTTGAAATACGATACATCATATTGCCTGATAAAATCTCTTAGCCTTTTCACTAAGAGCTTCCAGTAATTCTTCCCTCCCACACACATCTGGTCTCCTACTGTCTCATAACCATGCTCTTTCATCCAATTTACTCTCCATCCCCTGTGAGAATAACCACCAATCGGACTTATCCAGATACCAAGTGCTGTATTCATTTCCTTGAGTGCGGTTGTAATTGGAATTAAATCTCTTGGGAACTGTTTCTTATTTAATACCCAGTCACTTAGATAAACATCCCAGCCATCATCCAGAACAAAAGCATTGAGTGATATCCCTTCTTTTTCATACAATCTTTTTCTAAAAAAATCTATTGTCCGCAAAACATTTTCCTCTGTCATTGCACGAGAACTATTTTTAATCATTTCAGGAGCCCTCAGGTCATACCAGCTATTATAAAGGAGATACGGCTTTAAGGGAGCAACTCTAATATCATCTATGTATTTAAAAAACCAGTATTTAATTTTAGAATTTGGAGAAATACCGCATACCACCCATTCAGTCTCAATCCACGATTTATCCATTTTAATTCCAAATTCCTGTCCGCATTTTAACAGTATTCTATTGTTAACAAGAGTTAAGTAATTTTCACCCGCAGGATATTCAAGACCGAGAAACACGCCCAGATCACCAAATTTTATGGCAACGGGCTGTCCAAATCCTCCTGATTTAACAATAGTTAACTCTCCATCTATGTAACCATATCGTGACCAAAACCAATGAATAAAGTGGAAATTTTTATCTAAATTTCTTATCGCTAATTTCCGCTTAAAATAGAATTTTTGGGGTTTTAATTCATATATCATTTTAATCTCAAAAGGATTTTTCTCTCCCTTAAAAATCAAATTTAACCTAACTGAGCCATCATTGCTTTCTTTTAAGAAATAATCTTTAATTCGAAAATCTTCTTTTGAAAGTATAATTAAATTATCCGCATTATTAACTTTTCCAGGTGCTCTCCAGCCTTCCCATATAATCTCTATTGAAAAATCTCCGTCCATTTCAGTTTCAGATGGTAAGGAGCCAAATTTATCCACCCATTTCTCCTTGACTCCAATTCTTTCAGATTTGATTTTTCCCTTATAAAGGACAATATAAATTTTTAATAAATCATTACTCAGGGAGAAAGTTCTAAGTTCTCCCTTTTTCTCTTCTTTGAAATTTACTTTTTCTCCTAAAATATTGGACTTCAAAAATATAAGAATAATTAAAAATAGAATTATCTTGAAAAGAGTAGATTTTCCTTTCATAAATTCCCTCCCTCCAAGCTTCTCATGAATTTACTTCTACCACTCTCAAAATTATTAGTCAATAAAATTAAAAAGAATTAAGTAACAATCAGCAAAGTTTAATTTGACTCTCAAATTTTTAAAATTCTATTATCAGCATTTAAGAAAGAATGAAATTTAAATGTTTTTCTTATTTGCTTAATTGGCTTAGTTGATTATATTTTTCAATCAGTTTTGTAAATCCACCATTTTTAGAAAAAATAGAAAGTAAATGATGACTCTTTACAGGTTGCCCAAGCTTTTTAAGAGCCTCCTCCTTAATTTGTTTTACTTGAACAGGAGTTAAATTCAAATACTGACTGATTTTTGCAAGAGATTCTTTTTTACATGAAAAACCTTAGAATTTTCTAATAATAATTTCTTTTAAACTTAATGATTCAAAGCATACCTCAAATTTTTCTATGTTTCAGGAATACTAGCTAAATGTTGTAATAAAAAAGAAACTACTCTTAGTTTAAGAAAAAAACAAAAAGTTCGAGTTTCTGTTAAAAGCTTCCATATAAAATAAACTTCAATGCTTCTTAGACAATTTAAAGTTCTTTGAGAAGTTCAAATGCATCCTCGATTTTTTTGAAGTAAAAATCTAAATTTTGATTTTTAAATGTCATTTATTCTATTTATGTATGACTTATAGCATGATTATTAATTGAGAAAAAGTATTAAAAATTGAATTAAATTACTATCTATTTGCTTGATGATTATTACTTTTACTTTCCTTCTCGAATCTTAATTCCTCATAGGTAGGCTCAAATTAATCAAGGTGGTATCCTATGGCTATTATGAAAAAGTAGTTTCAATTCCTCGTAGGTAGGCTCAAATTTTTCCTAAAAAGATATAATAAATTCCTCCTTCTATGTTTCAATTCCTCATAGGTAGGCTCAAATCTTCGTTCCTGGCTTTACCCAAGCCATCTTTTTAACAGTTTCAATTCCTCGTAGGTAGGCTCAAATCTAAATTGTCGACTATTGAAAGATGTAAAAGAAATTTTGGTTTCAATTCCTCATAGGTAGGCTCAAATCCAGATGATGAAGGTAGATTAAAAGCACATCCTAAACTTTGTTTCAATTCCTCATAGGTAGGCTCAAATCCATTAGAAGCCTGTTTCTCTCTTCAATTTCTTTCTTAGGTTTCAATTCCTCATAGGTAGGCTCAAATCAAAAAAAAATCAAACCACGTATACCTTCGAAGAAGAGTGTTTCAATTCCTCATAGGTAGGCTCAAATCAAAGGACATTTTCTATTACAACCTCTCGAAGTATAACCGTTTCAATTCCTCATAGGTAGGCTCAAATCCTTCTTCATTAAACCTTATAACGCTCTATAAGTATGTAGTTTCAATTCCTCATAGGTAGGCTCAAATCATAGATTTAAGAAATGTTATGTATTTGACTTTAGAAAATGTTTCAATTCCTCATAGGTAGGCTCAAATCCCTCTTTGGAACCCAGATGTCAAGTCTTGTTCTTCTCAGTTTCAATTCCTCATAGGTAGGCTCAAATCTTCTTCTCTCATCCTCATCCTCTTACATATATAAATAGTTTCAATTCCTCATAGGTAGGCTCAAATCCGTCGCCTCAGAATCTCTCCGTGTTTTATGTATCTTATGTTTCAATTCCTCATAGGTAGGCTCAAATCAACTTTCCTCTTTGGTTCTGACTCAGGCTCTTTTACGTTTCAATTCCTCATAGGTAGGCTCAAATCCAGGTTTTCATTAAGTTTAATTCTTCACAACAAGATGTTTCAATTCCTCATAGGTAGGCTCAAATCAATGCTCCAAGCACGCATAAAACCTTCAGAATAGAGAGTTTCAATTCCTCATAGGTAGGCTCAAATCACGGATTAAATCATAATCTATACGATTTGATAAATCGTTTCAATTCCTCATAGGTAGGCTCAAATCCTTCGTTGTGCCAAATGTGATAGAGTTTTTTCTGGGTTTCAATTCCTCATAGGTAGGCTCAAATCCGTCGCCTCAGAATCTCTCCGTGTTTTATGTATCTTATGTTTCAATTCCTCATAGGTAGGCTCAAATCCCATTCTGAAACCGACTTCTTGTTTTCTTACTCCGGTTTCAATTCCTCATAGGTAGGCTCAAATATTTTTGCTTTAATTCTTTGTCAACTCGTAAAAAGAGTTTCAATTCCTCATAGGTAGGCTCAAATCAAGAGTTTCCTTTTGGCACGAAAATCAATCTTACTTTGTTTCAATTCCTCATAGGTAGGCTCAAATCCGAAGAAAGCCATAGCAGAGACAATCTCAAAAGGAATGTTTCAATTCCTCATAGGTAGGCTCAAATCTTTTCGCAGAGGATATGGAAAGAATTATCAATGAGCGTTTCAATTCCTCATAGGTAGGCTCAAATCACTTGTTTTGAGAAATTCTTCGAGGAGTACGAAAAAGTTTCAATTCCTCATAGGTAGGCTCAAATCACTCCCTAATGTTAAATTTTGAGTCGTAAATTTTTTGTTTCAATTCCTCATAGGTAGGCTCAAATCCAATTCGGATCCATTGAGGCCTTGTTCTCCAGCCTAGTTTCAATTCCTCATAGGTAGGCTCAAATCGAAGTATTGAGTCTGATGGATATAGAGACGGTAGATTGGTTTCAATTCCTCATAGGTAGGCTCAAATCCAACATAGACGGGAGTATTGTCAATCACCCACAAACCGTTTCAATTCCTCATAGGTAGGCTCAAATCTCCTCGAAACATTACGATAGATGTCCAATGCTTGGTCAGTTTCAATTCCTCATAGGTAGGCTCAAATCTCTGTGCTTTCAAATGAGCACAAAGACTATCTGCACTAGTTTCAATTCCTCATAGGTAGGCTCAAATCATAGAGATGTGGAACTACATCATATTGATTGATGATAGTTGTTTCAATTCCTCATAGGTAGGCTCAAATCGAAAAATGCATTATAATACTTCAAAAACTTACCTCCGTTTCAATTCCTCATAGGTAGGCTCAAATCAGGGAGTATTGATAGTTTTTGCCAGAGGTTCCGGGTGTTTCAATTCCTCATAGGTAGGCTCAAATCAGGGAGTATTGATAGTTTTTGCCAGAGGTTCCGGGTGTTTCAATTCCTCATAGGTAGGCTCAAATCTCATCTCTTCGTCCATCTCTGGAGGAGTTTTCGTAGCAGTTTCAATTCCTCATAGGTAGGCTCAAATCCGTAATTTGAAAGAAAGTTCTGGAAATGCTTTTGAAGGTTTCAATTCCTCATAGGTAGGCTCAAATCTTTGAAAGCTCTTCCAAAGGTAGAACTGAATCGTCCAGGTTTCAATTCCTCATAGGTAGGCTCAAATCGGATATTTATGCAGGAGATAGAATTAGTTTTGATTCGTTTCAATTCCTCATAGGTAGGCTCAAATCATCCTCACAAAAAGAAGAAAAACTGGAGAAGGTTTAGTTTCAATTCCTCATAGGTAGGCTCAAATCCTGTAGATGTCACAGAAGTTGTTCCAGATTTTACGGCGTTTCAATTCCTCATAGGTAGGCTCAAATCCCAGCTGCCCCATTTTTTGCCTGCTTTGAGTGTGGGAGTTTCAATTCCTCATAGGTAGGCTCAAATCCAAAAAACAGCTAAGGAATTAAGAGCTGAAAAAGTGTTTCAATTCCTCATAGGTAGGCTCAAATGTGGTATTGTGAACATTGCTACCAGTGGACGTTGGGGGTTTCAATTCCTCATAGGTAGGCTCAAATCAAATTTCTACGAATCAAAAAACAAAGTTCACTGTGTAGTTTCAATTCCTCATAGGTAGGCTCAAATCAAGTAAGTCGCCCAGAGCAGAACAATCGACTTCACTGCGTTTCAATTCCTCATAGGTAGGCTCAAATCGATAGAACTTGGAGAACCTACTTTGTTTGAGAGATTGTTTCAATTCCTCATAGGTAGGCTCAAATCCCTTGGGTAAAGTTGGAGGGAGGTTCTTCTGCTGGTGAGTTTCAATTCCTCATAGGTAGGCTCAAATCAGAGCTATCAATGTTCTTAACAATCAAAGAAACGACAGTTTCAATTCCTCATAGGTAGGCTCAAATCAGAAGTTCAGGAGAAAACAGCTGGTGACGCAGAAGCATGTTTCAATTCCTCATAGGTAGGCTCAAATCAATTATCTAAAACCTTTCTAAATCTTCCCTTATGAGGTTTCAATTCCTCATAGGTAGGCTCAAATCAATTAAGAAGGAGGCAGAAACTTTGTTGGGTATGTTGTTTCAATTCCTCATAGGTAGGCTCAAATCATTTAACTTTGTGATTTAATCCACACTCCAATAATTGGTTTCAATTCCTCATAGGTAGGCTCAAATCTCATCGCTGAAGCGATGATTCTACGTCTTGGAACCCCGTTTCAATTCCTCATAGGTAGGCTCAAATCGTAGAAACAGTGAAACAAGCCTTTGCTCGGATTGATAGTTTCAATTCCTCATAGGTAGGCTCAAATCCCTAAAAACAAAAATAAGTCTCCTCAACTCACTTTTGTGTTTCAATTCCTCATAGGTAGGCTCAAATCGAGTACTGGGTTGAATGGAGAAGAATTCATCGGCGGAGTTTCAATTCCTCATAGGTAGGCTCAAATCTAGTATTTCCTCCATCCAAACATCTTGACGGAACTAGTTTCAATTCCTCATAGGTAGGCTCAAATCATTTTGTGAGCAAGAAGGGTTCGGTTGCGGAAGCTTGGTTTCAATTCCTCATAGGTAGGCTCAAATCTTATAGATTCTATGAGGATGGAGTCACCCGTTGGTTTGGTTTCAATTCCTCATAGGTAGGCTCAAATCTATAGGGCGAAGAGTTTGGTAATGCAAAATTATAGGCGTTTCAATTCCTCATAGGTAGGCTCAAATCTTATCCATTTAGGTCTAATAAACAGAGATTGATTACGTTTCAATTCCTCATAGGTAGGCTCAAATCTTAACTTACTATAAACTTTCTATTTTCTTTATTTAGAGGTTTCAATTCCTCATAGGTAGGCTCAAATCCTTACAAGAAGTATGGGAGCATGCGGTGAAAATCCAGTTTCAATTCCTCATAGGTAGGCTCAAATCAGGCTCACTTCCATCTACTCCAGTTCCACCTATAGCTCGTTTCAATTCCTCATAGGTAGGCTCAAATCTTTTGCACGAGCTGTTCCTCCCATTGAAAAACCAGTGTTTCAATTCCTCATAGGTAGGCTCAAATCCAGGTGTCGTGAAGGTTAAAGAGTTTTCTTCAGTAACTGGTTTCAATTCCTCATAGGTAGGCTCAAATCCATTAATCGTGACATCTTTATCTTGTTGCGAAGAATGTTTCAATTCCTCATAGGTAGGCTCAAATCATATCCTATACCAACTTGGCCACTCCATTGTGCTGCAGTTTCAATTCCTCATAGGTAGGCTCAAATCAAATTTAGCGATGGAGAACCGGGGAAACGGATGGGAGGGTTTCAATTCCTCATAGGTAGGCTCAAATCCTTGAGAAACGAATCGAGGAGATAGAGAAAAAAGCAAGTTTCAATTCCTCATAGGTAGGCTCAAATCCTCTCAACTTCAGAATCCAAAAGAAATGATAGGGATTGTTTCAATTCCTCATAGGTAGGCTCAAATCGACTATTATATTGAGAGTGAACAATTCCCTTTGCATGTTTCAATTCCTCATAGGTAGGCTCAAATCTTCTCGCTCGGTAAGCAGAACAAGCACTTATCTTGAGTTTCAATTCCTCATAGGTAGGCTCAAATCCTACATGAAGTTTTTAAAGAAAGAATTGGAGATATAAGTTTCAATTCCTCATAGGTAGGCTCAAATCACCTTACCTCTCCACAACCATCCAACATCCATCTGAGTTTCAATTCCTCATAGGTAGGCTCAAATCTAGAAATTGGTTTGTTTTATCTACAGCAAATACCTCGTTTCAATTCCTCATAGGTAGGCTCAAATCCAGGCAGATGCGGTACAGGATTCATGGCGGAAGTGTTGTTTCAATTCCTCATAGGTAGGCTCAAATCTTCGAGCCTAAAGCGTCTCTTGCCTATGCGAATACAGGTTTCAATTCCTCATAGGTAGGCTCAAATCATAGAGGTATAGAGGGAAGGAAGGTGAAGGTTGGTGAGTTTCAATTCCTCATAGGTAGGCTCAAATCACCCAACTCCTCATAGAGCTTACGTCTCAATTCTACGTTTCAATTCCTCATAGGTAGGCTCAAATCCTCTTAATCTCATCAACTGCTCTATTGCTTTATCTCCTTGTTTCAATTCCTCATAGGTAGGCTCAAATCTGAGATGGATAGCGAGTTGAAAATACTGAAGACTCAGTAGTTTCAATTCCTCATAGGTAGGCTCAAATCCGACGCCTTCTTCTTTTCTTTCCCTCGCCAAAAGTAGTTTCAATTCCTCATAGGTAGGCTCAAATCTACTATTAGGTGCTTTGCTTTTTATGTGAAGAATGAGTTTCAATTCCTCATAGGTAGGCTCAAATCCAATTTTATCCTTAATTTTTCATAGTTTTTAATTTTCAAAGAGCGAATGGAATTAATTTTCACATTAAATATATATTTCTTTTCTTCTTTAAAATCAAGCAGAAACTTACAATTTTTTCCCGTCATCGAACTCCCTATAATTTCACATTATCCCGGGTAGACGACAAATACCTCCATCCTTTCAAAATTACCATCTCGCAACAAAAGGCTCATATTCCTCTTCTCCAAGTAGATGTTTCTCTACTTTATAAATTTCCATTCTTATTAAAGTTCTATAAGAGACATTTCTCCTCAATTTTCTGTGGCTAATCGTGGCATTTAACTTTTTCTCCATTTCTTCAATAAATATTTTTCTTCCCTCATCATTTAAATAAAGACCCCCAAGTTCTTTTAGAAAATGTTTCTCTTTTAGCATGCCTTTATTTACAAGCGAAAAAATAACTCTATCAGATAAAATGGGTTTAAAAATTTCTGCCACATCAAGATTCAAAGAGAATCTTCGGAAATTTGCTGTATGAAGAAAACCAATTCTTGGGTCAAGATGTGTTTTATAAATTTCAGAAAGACAATAAGTATAAACCAATGAATTTCCAAAACTTATCAATGCGTTCAGTCTATCTCCTGGTGGACGCCTTTCTCTCCGTCCGTATTCCCATCCTTCACTTGTTATTATTTTGTTGAAACTTCTATAATAAATTCCTTTTGAATTTCCTTCTATAGCCATAAGTGAATCAATATTCTTCTGCGCAGGAATTGAACTCAAAAAATTTTCGAGCCTCCCAATCTCTTCCTTTAAATCTACACCTCGAGAATTATAATATTGAAGAACTTTTATCATATTTTGAATTGCACCTTTTACAAATTTGGAAGCAAGTTCTAATCGTTTTGAAGGGTCTATGTAATATTCAGTTTGTTTTAAAATCACAGCTCCAGAATTGTAATGCTCTCTTGGATAATAACTTCCAACATAATATCCGTACCGATTAAAAAAGTGGAGAATTATCTCATTTTGGGTAAAAAATTCAAGAATTTTCTTATTTAATGAAACTTCTCCAAATATTAAAAACTCTCCGGTATTCTCAATAGGAATATATTTTCTTTTTCCTTTATCACCTTCAAAAAATATAGTATTCTGCTTTCTTTTTATTTCTCCGCTCGAAAATATATAAATACTTTTTTTCATTTAATCTTTATTATCTTCTAAATTTCCAATTATCATTTACCAATTACAATTTTCAAATTACAATTTCCTCAGCTCCTTTCTCTACGCCCATTATCTCGCGGTCAGTGTAAAGTTTAGAAGAAAAAATATAAAACACTACTGAATCCTGCTCTTCATTAATGATTTTTTTAAGTTCGAGTTTAAGTTTAGTGAATTTTGCTTCTGTAATTTCACCTTCGAGCACAGAATTCTGAATCCATGTAAGATATTTTCTTGCAATCCTTAAAACCTTTGCCACCCTTTTCTCTCCAATATCATAAACCATAATTAAATACATGGTTATACCTTTTTTCAAAAAAAATCCTTACTTAAAATTTTATAAAAAGGAACAATATGGATTTCAGTATGCTCCAATTTCATATGTGCGTCCAGTGATAAGTTTATAAGAAAAGCTTTTTTAGGCTTATATTTCTCGCAAAAACTCCTCATGGCTCTTGAAATTTTTGGTTTCTTAAATTTCTGATATTTCACTTCAATAGGAAATGCCCATGAACCGAGGTCGACCACAAAGTCTATCTCTCCTTTATCTTTTGTTCTCCAGAAACAAATTTTTGAAGCAGTTGTTCTGAATTTCTCTTTTAAAATATTAAATATAAAATTTTGAAAGACAAATCCTATTTCACTAAGACTTCCAAAAGTTCCGATTGCAAAATTCCGGAGACCAAGGTCATAAAAATAATAAACTGGTGATTTACTGATTTCTTTTCTTATGTTTCTAAAATAAGGAGAGACTTTTTGAAGAATAAAAGTTTTTTCCAGAAACCAGAGATATTCTTTTATTGTCTTAAAAGATATTCCAAGAGTAGAGGATAATTCTGATAAATTCACTAATTTCCCTATTTGTGAAGCCATTATTTTTACCAGACTCGTAAAAGAATCGGTTTTTTTTACTTTAAGGAGATAGGAAATATCTCTTTCTATATAACTTTGATAAATTTCGTTGATTAATGCTCTTTTTTCTGTGAGTTTTTCCTCAAGAACAATCCTTGGATAACCACCGAAATTAAGATACTCTTCAAGAAGTTCATGGGTTTTTTCGTGTTCGAGAGCGAAAAAATCTTGGAGTTTATTTTCATATTTATATTTAGTTTTATAATTAACGAATTCCTCAAAAGATAGAGTGGAAAGCTCAAATATTCTTTTTCTCCCAATAAGAGATTCATGTATTTTTTCTTTTAATTCAACACTTCCTGAGCCAGATACTATAAATTTATATGGAAGATTCATGTCATAAATTCCTTTAAGAAAAATTCCTGCATCTTCTTTTCTCTGAATTTCATCTATGAAAACAAAACTCCTATCTTTTCCTAATTCTAATTCGATTTTTTTTATTAGCTTGTTCTGGGATGTGAAAAATTCTTTATCCTGTTCAATATCAAGATTTAAAAAAAGAGTTCGTTCTCCTTTTTCTTTTAAATACTTTTGAAGCATGAGCATTAAAGTGGTTTTTCCTGCCTGTCTCGGACCAACAATAAAACTTATCTCTTTCTTTGATAGATGCTCTTTGATTTCATTGAATAATTCTCTTTTAATCATACTTCCATTTTAACCCGATTTTTTTAAAAATCAAGTTTAAAAATTCTCGTATCAATATAAATTTTCATGCCCAGCAAAATTCGTTATAGGCACATCTCTTACAAAAGGAAATCTTTTGAGGATGAGGAGGTATTTCACTTTTCACAAGTTCTTTTATATGAGAAATTGCATCTTCGAGTTTTCTCTTTAACTCATCATTTAAAGTGACTTTTACTCTTTTCTTCTCTTTTGGAATCAAAAGCTCGCCTTTCATTTTTAACCCCTGTTTGTCGAGCTTATAAAGATAAAAAGCAAGTTGCATTAAAGCAGGTTCAAGGAATCTACTTGATTTTTTTATTTCTGCAATTACAAAATCTGAATCTTTACGCTTTACAATATCAAATTTCATGCTCTCAGCTTCTATTTCCTTTTTCTCACGAGAGTATGAATATTCATGGATGATTCTTCCTATTTCAAGAAAAGGGTCATCCTGAAAAGGAGTAATCTCGTGCGCCATAAACCATACCTCTCTTTTACATACAAAATAATACCAGATAAGAGTCCCAGTAATTTTCTTCATTATAAATCCTGAGCAACAATAACTTTATTATTCTCTACAAAATATTTTGAAACAACATAAAATTCTTTTAAACTTAATTTATTTGGAAAATAATTTATCCCTTCCAATTTTTCCAAATTTATCGGTTTATGTTTTCCAAATTTGCAAGTTAATACTATACAAATTTTCTAAAAAATTCAAATTTGTTTAATTTTATTCCATAAAATTAACCATAAGTTAATGAACAAGAAAAATTATAAACTGAATTTTTTTTCGAAGTCGTTAAACAACTCTATTTTTATGTTCTTAATCTCACAAAAGTCCTAATTGAGATTTTACAAATAAAAAACTAAATATGAAGCATCTTTAATTTTTTTATAAACATCTTGAATTTATATCCTCCTCAGGTAAAACGCCTAGGATATTATCATATTTCAATGTTAAAATCCGAAATATTTTTTCTTCTTCTATAATGAAATCTTTAAATCTTTTATCATTGACCTTTCCCCAATAAGGAATCTCTACCATATAAGACTCAATTTCTGACAATAATTTTTTTCTTTCCCAATAATTCTTTTTATTTATTTTTTTATATTCTTCCCATAATTCTTTTACTATATGATAGAATTTAATGGGAATCGCGGAAATTTTGAAATAAGAATCTCTTAAGTCAACATTGCTTTCATCTATATCAAGCGAAAAAGGACTTATTTCTTTAACAGCTTCTGCAAGTTTTTTTGCTTTTTCTTCATCTTTTGATAAATAAATTTCTAATTTTTCCCAATATTCTTGCAATTTAATTAAAAGATCTAATTCAGTATTGATTTTAAGTTTGTCTAGAATTCTAGCTGTAATTTCCAATTGATATTTCTTATATGGATAAAAATCATTTACTGTACCAAAAACATAAACAGGACAAGAAGTCTGATTTTCAAAAAATCTGTTAACTCTTCCTGCAGATTGTATCAAAGAATCAAAAGGGGCTATTTCACGAAACATTACATCAAAACTTATATTGACTCCCGCTTCTATAGCCTGTGTTGAAATCACTACAATAGGTGGATTTTTTAATTTTTCTTTTAAGTTTTTTAATAGATTAAATCTATCCCGATAAATAAATCTTGCATGGAAAAGGAACTTTTTTGAATTTTTAAGATGCAATATTTTATAAAATTCTTGAGCTTTTCGCACAGTATTAAATATAATTGCGATTCTTTTACCTTCTGATAAAAACTTCTTTACAAGTTTAACTAAATCTTGATTTATCACATTTTGTGAAAGAGCAGTTTGATCTAACAAGGTTTGATCAAAATATACCCTTGGTAAATTTTTAAAAATAGATTCTTTGTCTTTTAAAAATGGTTCTTTAATAAAATTTTTAATCTTTTTTTTAAAAAAGGTGGGAAAAGTGGCAGTCATTATAATGAAATTAAATTTATCTATATATTGAGGTAGAAATTCAGAAAATAAAAAAAGCATTAGAGGTGAATAAAGTTGCGGCTCATCCAAAATGATACATGAATCATATAATCCTGCTTCTTTTAAAGGATATCTATCAACACCTAAAAAAGCTAATAGCACCTGATCTAAAGTCGTGATTATTATTGGTTTCTCAAAATATCTTGCCTCTATATATGCTCTTTGACTCGTTTCTTTTTTTAAAGATTTTAATACAAGATACCGGGAAGTATACCATTCTACAGAGCTATCACCTATTATTCTTGTTATATTATTGTAAACATCCTCTATTATAGTCGTGACAGGAAGAGTATAAATAATTCTTCTTCTATTGGTCTTCATTCCGTATCCAAATCCTAAATAAGTTTTTCCAAAACCTGTGGGAAGTTCCAATAAAATATTCTCTTTAAATTTTGGCTTTTTATAAATATAGGAATGAACTTTACTTCTTTTTGGCTCAACAATAGAAGGTAATTTTATATTTTTTAAGTCATTTGTTGATAAAAATCTTTCTTTCTTTCCTATTACAGAGTTCCAATCTGCTTTAACAAGTGCATTGTAAAAAATCACAAAATCTTTTCTTAAGTTATGATTCAAATAGTATTTAAAAGGAAATTCAATATAATTATTTTTATATCCATTGACAAAAAAAATATACGTCTCTTTTAATGTTTCTTTATTTATCGAAAATCCATATTTAAGAAGAATATCGAAAATTTCTTCTGAAATGGTAACGTTTTTAGTAAATAACTGAGAAAAAATATTATAATCTAACTCACAATGTGGGGGACTGTGGTGGGATAGGATTCCAAAACTTATAATCCTAACTTTGTCATTTTTTAATAAATCAATTAATTCTTTTTTAAAAAAATCTTTAAGCCAACTATAAAAGAAAATAAAGGACAAATGCGTATGAGAAATTGGAGGATTTTTTTGATTGTAAAATGCCGTCTGAATAGTAATTTCAGACTTTCCTACATCATGAAAAAATAAGCCAGCTTTGAATAAGATCTCATCCCCTTCTATAGAACTTCTCGGAATTAAATTGTAACCATCTTCCATTACTTCCTTAAGATGTTTTTCTAATAAAAATTGACGACCTGGCCTTGCAAGGAGAGGTTTGTCAAATAACTGTATATTCAAATTCATTAAGTTTGACCCCCTCCAATTTCTCAACAACTCTAATAGGTGCTTTTGATGCTAAAGCTAAACAAACTTCTTTCTGTATCCTTTTACCATTAGATAAACTCAATAATTTTGGAACTCCAATAAAAATTTCAGGAGGTGGTATTTTTTCTTTAACTGAATAAAATTCTGGAATGTAGTTATTCTCTACAAATATAATTCCACTTGGTATATTAATTCTTCTTAATTCAGTCTCAAAAAGTGATCTTGTAACTTCTATTTCAGAAATTATAAATTCATTTTTTCCCATAAAAAGTGGAAATACAAAATCTCCTTTTTTAATTCTTTCTTCAATTTCTTTAACAATTTCCTTATCTGATTCAAAAATTAGCAATTCAAATTCAGGATAAAGAAGAATCTCGAATCTCTCGGGTCCAAATCTCTGATTTGAGGCAACTTTCCCGTGACGAATTATAAAAATAAACTCGATTGTCTTCCCTTTATTATTCCAAAAGGGAATTGCTATTTTGAATTTATTCATTTTTTCTATTACAATTTTTTCATCCCAACCACATATTGCTCCAATCATTCCTATTATGGTTGGTTTTGGAGGGAAAGGATAACTTTGTTTAAAAGTAGTAGTATATGGATTTCTAAAATGTCCAAACTTAGATTTTATTTTAAACCCTACACCCCACATTCTATTTTTAATTATTAAAGCATAATTCAGATTTTAAATTTTCTAATCTAATTACACTTACTTTTTCTTTAATCTTAACATCGAGCTTATCTCTAATTGTCTGTTGTATCTCATTTATTTTTTTATCAAAGAAAGATGATAAAACACCGACTTTAATTTCTATTATATCTTCTTTATAAAGATTGCATTTCTCCACGAAAGACTCTGGTTCTATAGAAAATATAACTTTTCCTGAAGCAATGGACACAATTTTCTCTTCCCCTGTTCGTGTTTGTTCTTTTTGGAGTTTAACTTCCTTAATCCGGACTGTTAAATCATTCTCGATTGCATCATATAATGTAATATTTGGCTTTTTAAACAACCCTACAATGACCATCTTTGGAGATAAAGGCATTTTTGAGGCTCCAGGCATCCTCTTCCCGAGATAGAAAAGAGACTCAAAGAATTTAATGATTCTTCTTTTACGCTCATTAGAATCTACATTGGGTAGAGGCTCAAATTTTAGGGTTTTATCTTTTTGAGGAATAGCCTCCCGTCCAATTCTCCTTACATCACACCATATAGGGAGTAAAAAAGTATTAGTATATATTCTTTTTGTAACCATTGACCCACCAGCTTCTGCTTCTGTAGTGCTAAATATAGAAGTTAAAAAATCTGTATCGTCTGGATATTCAAAAAGACCTATTGCTCCTATACTACGAATTGGCCCCGAGCGAGATTCGGATATGCCTCGTTTACCAGTTTCCTCTTTTCTAGCCATTAAATACCCAAAAAGATCATCATCAATATATTTTTCAGGGTTGCATTCAGGTAATGGGGCAGGTTTACCAGGCTCATCTCTTGCAATATCCACCTTCTCTCCTATCTCTATCCAGTAATCTCTTATCATTCTAAAAATTGCTTGAGGACTTATTCGCGGGACAACTGTTCCATCTTCAAGATGAATAGTTTTAATATCAATTTCTGATGGTCCACCCTCTCCTGCATTAATATTTGCTGATTCCACTCTAAAAACATCTATGACTTCAATCCAGCGAGTATCATCGCCTATAATCTTTTCTATCAATTTTTTATCATTTATTTTTTTATTATTCATTCTCCGCCTCCTCATTCTTAGTTTTTTCAAAATATCCATAATAACCAAAAAATACTCCTGTCATAAAAGCGTGTCTAAAGAATGATTTACTTTTATTAGACAAAAGAAACAGTACTTCCGTGGAAATATTCCACTTAAATTTCTGCTCCTCTTCGTAAAAAGTTCTTATCATTTTCCTTAATATTTTATGAAATCCTTCACTTGTAGGACTATCTAATTTTAAAATCATATTATCAAACCACTTATCCCTCCCTTTTCCTTTCTTCTTGAATTCTTGTTTTAATCTTGCCCACTCACTCCCAAATCTTCTTCCTGATTCTACTATTTCATCCGCACCAGTAGAAATCAAAATCTTGGCCATATCTATACCTCCCTTTTTGCTTTTAAAAAAGCATTTAAGTATTTATAACCAGTAAAATAAGGAATTTTATTATCTTTCTTTTTTTGATTTATTTCTTTTCTTAATAAGGAATGTAAAAATATAAAATCTATATTACCTTCGCTTAACATTTTCCCTAAAAATCTAAAAATCAATTTGTATCCTATAACTACTTGATCTTTCTTAAACTTTTCTATAAAAGAATTCAATCTTGACTTAAAATTATAAATTTCTCTTACTCCCCCTTCTTCATTTATCATTTCCCCAACTTTTGCTAAATAATCAAATCTTGTAATAACAAAGTGATTGCTTATTTCTTCCGCTTGTTTAGAAATTGAAGCAAATACTATATAAACATAAGGTTTTATTCTTCCAGATAAAGAAAGAGGAAGACTTCTAAAAATAAATAGCGGTAAATATAAGAGGTAATACAAAGCATCAATTTCACTGTATCTCCATCCCATGTCTTCAATTTCCTTTTTTAAAAATTCTCCGGCTTTATTTTTATTAAAAATTTCATAAATATATTCATTTTCGGGTTCGTAAGGCAGATTATAAATAAAAGCGTTTTTAGCTTTAGGAAATTGGATTTTTTCTGGTCCTTTTTCTTCTAAAACTGTTCTTAAAAATAACATGGCACAATAAGGACATATTGAATGAGAAGGTTCTTCATAGAGATAAGGATTATAATTCGTCACATTTTCCACAAAAATATTAATAGGGGGATTAAATCTTAAATTTTTAAATTCATGCTTTATTCCACAGAAAGGACATATTCTTTCTTCTCCTATAAACTCCCCGCGACTCTGAAAATAAGTATCTAAAAGCCTCTGACGCCAAAAATCTATTAACTTGTTTTTTGATATAACTACCCGATGAATAATGTTCTTCCCCTCTCTGACTTTTTCATATTTCCCTCCAGTTATAATCACTGCGTTTTTGAGCGTAGTTCTTGCATAAATAGAGCCTCCTATTGACTGTTTTGCTTTTCCAGTTAGTCCTCTTTTGGGAATCATTAAATATTTCATCTCTTCTTGTGAAACATCCCTCTCTTTTTTACTTTTGTCGATGATTTTAAATTGATAATTAGGATTCTCGAAAGGATATGTTTCATAAAGATGAGCGATCGGCTCATATAGTGAATATAGGCCCGTCACTTCTATATCCCCTATAATCAATTTTCTAATTACGTTAATAAAATCCATTGGTGAATATAGCAGATTGTCTTTTTTTGCTTTATATTTTGCCCAGTTATATAAAGCAGTAATCATACTTTCGGTTCTTTTTGTATCATCTTATTTTCTTAAACAAAAACTTTCCCCTTTTACCTGGAGGTTTTGCATTTCTGCTTTTTTACCCCCTTTATATATTAGTGATTTCTTGATTAGTTGTCAAATTTATTTTTGAATCGAAAATCTTCACATAAATTTTTCCCTATTAAAAGTTTTATTCTTTAATTCTAAGATTCTTTATTCCCCTTTTCTCAAATTCTTCTAAATATTTTTTCAAAAAGGGTTTCCTCTTCTCCACCCATTCGTCAAAACTCATCTTTTTAAGTTCGTTCTCCCCATATTTTTCTATACAATCTCGATCAGCGAGTCTACTAATCAATTCAAACCAGAAAAGTTTGTCTTGGAATTCATTTACATATTTTGCTATCTTTTTTCAATCGCGGATGAAAAGTAGTATTTACCATCTTCCTTATTATATATAGCTATATTTTGGAGTTTATTTTTTACAGCATATTTTAAAAGAAATTGTTTTAAGTCCTCATACTTCTTAAGTTCTCTTTTAGGAACCCAATCCTCATATGTAATACAATCTCCCAGGATTATAAGCTCCATTAAGGATTTAAATTGTTCCTTTGATAATTTTATTTGTATTTCCATTGCTCCTCCTTTAATTTTTCTAAAAAAATATTTTAAAAATTCTCATAAATTCTCAAAAAAATTCTCTAACATTATCCAATTTGTACGACTATTAACATTAATTAATTTTTCATTGCAAGTGCGGATTGAATTGCATGTTTTGAAGCAATAAAGCACATGTCCAGTGGAGTATACTCAGGATTATTTCTGAATATTTCCTCTGCTATTTTCACTTTCGGCTTCTCAATTTTTTTTGATTTTTTAAGGGGAAGTCGTTCTTCTCTAAAATCTTCAATTGAAGCTGGAATTGTTGTTATACTTCTCCCTTTACTTTCCTTTTCTGTAATTTCATATAATTTTGGTTTCATTATCTATTTTTTCAAATATTGCAATTAAATCAACATCTGCTTTTTATTCAAATTATTTCAAAGCATCCGAATCCCAGTGAATTTTTTGCCCCAATACCAGAGTCGTAAGCAAGGAGAAGAAGGTCCTTAGCTCCTTTTATGAGGTATTTTCCCATCCATCCTTTTATTATAAAACCTTTAAATTTTACAATCTTTTCATTTTCTTTTTTAAAAGTTAAAGGAACTATTTCAAATTCTCTCTCTGAGGGTTCCTCTCCTTTCAATGCCCTATATTTCTTTATTAAATTATTTTTTATCTGAAAGGAAAATTCTTCTTCCTTGGGATTATAGAAATAGGTTTTTTTCTTCCCTTCTTCTGTTTTTAATGTGGAATAAACTGTAACTGGTGAAAGCATTCTAATTTTTATTTCTTCTTTGATATTAGGCTTAAATCCTACTGTTATTGAGTTAAGATACAAAGGATTTTTCCCAATTTTAATCTCTTTTGCTCTTAATAAATGCTTAGCAAGACTTCTCAGTATTTTCTCCAAGGGAGAGGAGATCACTATCTTCAGAGGAGAAGAAAATTCAATGAAGTTCTCCTTTATTCTGGCTTTACCTTGGATTCTCGAAAAAGTAAAGAAAGGGTATTTCCTCTTCTCAAATTTATATCCTTCTTCATGCAAAAAAGATGCCAATGCTTTATCAAGATGGCTATAAAGGAAACCGTGAATGAGTTCATTATAATGAATGGGTAAAATCACTTTTGATTCAGAAAGAAACTCCAGAATTATTCTCATTTTCTTTTTTAATTTTTGATATCATGAATTTTTTTATTTTTCAAATTTTATTTGTTATTTGAATTTTTTCTATTTTTGAGTATACTTTAAAAATCAAAGAAGATGAGGAAAAAATTCTTTTTCAACTGTTTTCGTTTTGCTTTATACAAATCGAACTTGAAGAATTGTTTATATTCACTCATAAAAAAATATTTAAAATTATTAAAGGAATTTCCGCGAACAGAATGGAAGGGACCGCTCGGTGCAAATCTCGCCAGCAATAACAGATGCTGGATTATTACATATCTACCAAAAGGAGAATTTCTGTTTTCAGTATCTGCTCGAGAGAGAAAAGCTCTGGGACAATATCCTTATATGTTTTTTAGAATTGACAATAGGATAGTTGGAGGAAAATGGGTTGAAACCACTGAATGGAAATATTATAATTTTCATTCTAAATTAGAGAAGGGGAAACATAAAATTAGTCTCGCGTTTATAAATGATTATTATGATCCAAAAGCAGGAAAGGATAGAAATCTGTATGTTGGTGAATTAGAAATATTCAAAGTGATAGAATAAATGACTGATTTTGGTGGTGCAATTAAAAAGACAGATAAATATGAGATCGCCATTCTTGGAATCCCTTATGATGAAAAATCCTCTTATCTAAAAGGCACTTCACTTGGACCAAGAGCCATTCGCGAAGCTTCAACCAGCGAAATGATAAATGCCTGGACCGAACTTGATGTTAATTTAGAAGAGGATATAAACATTGTTGATTTGGGAGATTTAAGTCTTACAGATTCTGAGTCAAATATATTTAATAAAATTGAGGAAGAAGTCTATAAAATAATTCAAAGAGGGGTTATTCCAGTTATCCTAGGTGGAGACCACTCAATAACATACCCGATTGTGAAAGCTTTTTCTAGAAAATATAAAACACTTGACATACTGCATTTCGATGCTCATCCTGATTTGTATGATGAACTCTATGGAGACCCTCTATCTCACGCATGTCCCTTTGCAAGAATAATGGAAAAGGGGCTTGCAAATAATCTTGTTCAAATAGGTATTCGAGCAAAAATAGATGAGCATGTTGAAAAAGCAAAAAAATATAATATTAAGATGATTGAAATGAAGGATTTCAGAGATGATATATTGCTTGAATTCCACAATCCTCTTTATATTTCTTTTGACCTTGACTCCCTTGACCCTGCTTTTGCCCCAGGTGTCTCCCACCATGAACCAGGAGGTTTAACCACCCGTCAGGTTATAAAAATAATCCACAATTTAAAAGCAAACATTGTTGGAATGGATGTAGTTGAACTCAATCCAAAGAGAGACTTAACTGGAATCACAGCTTCCGCAGCTGTTAAAGTGATAATGGAAATCATGGGAAAAATAGTTCTTCAAAGGAAGAACAAATAAGGTAGGTATCACTCAATTTTTCTGATTTCCACAGGATCTCCGATCAATACAAGAAAATAATCAGTAATTTTACCCATATTTACTGCGATTTCCAGTGTGTCAGTTGAAGAAATCAGGCATATAAATTCTCCTAATTCTCCCTGAGCATAAGTATTTACAAATCTTGCCTCAAATTCATTATTTCCAGCTTTTATTTTAACCCTGTCTCCAAGTTTGACATTTAACTTATTTATTAAATCCCTAGAAATGTTTGTAATTATATTTCCATAACGGTCTATAAATAGAATTTCTCCATAACATTTATTGTTTTTTATGTGAGCTTTTAAGACTTTAAATTTAACTGGGTCATTTATTTCCTTCCCAAGTTTATCAGGAGGAATTCCCTTGGAAAGCCATGCAGAAACTGGTGCAAAAATATCTCTGCCAAAAAATGTGTAAGACGGCTTACCTTTAACCATATATCTTTTATTTGTAAGATGTATAATCTTTTCAACTTTCATATTCTCATAAATAAGCGTAAATATTCCATTATCCGGTCCAATAAAATATTTTCTATTCTTCGTTACAACCAGTATTGGTCTTGAAAGCCCTGGTCCTGGATCAACATCAGCAATGAAAATTGTTTTTTCTGGAAATTCTCGTGAAGAAAAGTAAAGCTGTGCAGAAGCCTGCCTTATGTCAAAGGAAGGGATATTGTGTGAGATATCAACAACTTTCACTTCAGGATTTATAGAAAGAATAACACCTTTAACTGCACCTGAGTAAAAATCTCTATCCCCCCAGTCTGATAAAAGTGCAATTACAGGAAAAGAGGTCTTTTCAATTTTCTGCCCTTTTTTCTGTGAACAGTAATTGATTATTAAAAATATCAGAAATATACATAAAAAAATTAAAATTTTTTTTCTTTTACTCATTTTTCTTTTTCTATGTAACCAATTGAAGTAAAGCCAACCCAGTGATGGAGATTCGAATAATATGTAGTGCCTAAATTTACCTTTTCAAATGGTGGTGCAGGGAAGCTCAGACTTGTTCCATAACGCAGAAATATCCCAAAAAATGGTTTTCTTTCCAATTTCTGAGCAAGGTGGGCAAGGAAATCCAAACCCATGCTTACTGAAAATCGACCGCACCAGGTTATTCTGTATTCATAGGGATCTTCTGGATTAATACATTTGGAGTAAAAATCTTTTATTTTTAAATTTTTTAACTCACCGCAGAAATAAGTTTTTATTAAATATAGATCCTGTTCAACTCCTTTTTTGTAACCATCTGCATCACATCCAAAAGGAAAATAATGATAGTAACTCCAACCATAATCACCGTAATGAACGCAGTCAGTTGAAATTAAAAAAGCTATATCCTTACCTAATTTTAAATTTTTATTTTTTATAATTTCTGCAACAACTGAAGAAAGTTTTCGTGCTAATTCATCCATTCTCTCCCATTTCATATAGGGAACTAAAATTGGAACAATTTCCACATTTCTGTTGTAATATTGGAGAAAAGGCAGAAAAGCTTCAATTGAATGTTCCACACTGTGAATCTCATTACTGACAATATAATCATCTTTATCAAGTGCTTTCTTTATATCTTCCCTAAGACTTGAAATCGGAATGTTTTTATAAGGACCTCTCCATTCAATGAATGCATCAAATACAAATTTATCTTTTACATTATAGGTTTTTGCCCAGTGACAGACTCCAAAAATAATAACTGTGGGAGCTTTTATATATCTGAAAAGCTGAATATAGCCTCTTCCAGCGTAAAAATAATCATCGTGAGGAGATATACCAGCTATGAAATATGAATCAGGAGACAGATTATATTTTTTCTGATTTTCTATTATTTTTTCTTTTTCTACTTCTTCAAGAAATTTAACCACATATTCAATTTGCTCTTTAGTGTGAGCAAAACCAACTAAATCAACGAGACCTCTTAAATGCTTTTGGGATGGAATGGAAATTCTTTTTAGTAACTTTTCTCTGGGAATCTGAGAATAAATCAAAGAACATATTATAAAAATTGCAATTATAATAAAAACGAACTTTCTTCTCATTGCTTTATTAATTTTTGAAATTTGGCATTTGTCATTTGGAATTTTTAAAAATTATTCTCTTGGTATTAAATCATCAATTTTTCTCCACAGCTTATCAAGCTCATCCTGAGCCTTTTTAACATTGCTTTCAAGATATCCTTTAACTGTTGCTAAATCAAGCCTGATTTTCTCAATTTCCTCTGCTTCTTTTCTCTTTGCTAAAACAAGAGCTTCCCTTAATGTATAAATCGCGTTATCAATCTGTTCAAATGACTTATCCTTATTCTCATTTGCCAGGGATAATTTACAGGATATTATTTCACCTTTTGCTTTAAGTAATAGGCTCATGAGTTTTATTCTATTAACCTGCTCCTCAGTTTCTCCTTTTCTTTCAGATACAAAAGCCATTATTTTACTGACATTAGATTCTATTGAAGTCAATCTGTATTCATAATTGGATTTGAATTTATCAAATTCTGCAGAAAGACTCTCAAATTGTTTCTCATATTTTAAAGTTCCAAGATAATAACCAACAGCTAAAGCTATTAAGATCAAGATAAAAATTGTCAGTAAAATAACAACTATCTTCCCCTTCTCTCCATTTGCCTTACTCATTTTTTCCTCCTTTTCTTGTTCGAATATAATTGAGTTTTCTCTATTTGTCAATTAAGTTGAAATCAATCTTTCCTTTAATAAGCTATTTCTTTTTAAAGGTGTATCATTTTTTATGGCTATATATATAGCTCTTTTTGAGCCTATAACAGCAACAAATTTTCTTGCACGGGTGAGGGCTGTATAAAAAAGATTTCTCTGAAGCATAATGTAATGCTGAAAAAGAATTGGAATTATAACAGCATCATATTCACTCCCCTGAGATTTATGCACTGATATGGCATAAGCTAAGGTTATCTCATCAAGCTCTTCTTTTTGATAAAGAATTCTTCTTTCATCAAATTCAATTAAAAGACTTAAATTTTCTTTATCAAGTTCTACAATCTTGCCAACATCTCCATTAAATACCTCTTTCTCATAGTTATTCTTTATCTGCATCACCTTGTCATTAACTTTATATTTTCTGGTTCCAACTTGAATGCTATCCCCTCCTGGATTTAGAATTCTCTGCAATTCCTGGTTTAAATTATCAACACCAACAAGACCCTTGTACATTGGACTTATCACCTGAATCTTGGTTGAGAGGGGATGAATATTCAGTCTGTAAGGTATTTCTTTAGTATAAAACTTCAAAATGTATTCAAAAACATTTCTTTCATTTTCCTCTTCTATAAAACAAAAATCACTATTTCTATATTTGGGAATAATTATATATTTTCCCTTATTAACTCTATGGGCATTCACAACTATTAAACTTTGTTTTGCCTGCCTAAAAATTTCATTTAATTCAACAGTTTCAACTTTTCCAGAATCAATTATATCCTTCAATAAATTCCCTGGTCCAACTGAAGGCAACTGATCTTTATCCCCAACAAGTATCAAATGAATCCATTTGGGAAGGGCTTTTACAAGATGATACATCAATGGTAAATCAACCATTGAGAATTCATCAATTATTAAAATATCTCCATCAAGGGGATTGGCTTCATTTCTTCTGAAGTAATTCTGTTGCGGATTGTATTCAAGAAGCCTGTGAATTGTCTTTGCCTCATGATGAGTTGCCTCTGAAAGCCTTTTTGATGCTCTACCTGTTGGAGCTGAAAGAAGGCACTTTCTTCCAAGCTTTTTATATAACTCAACAATTGCTTTTATTATTGTTGTTTTGCCTGTTCCTGGTCCCCCTGTTATTATCAAAATTCTATATTGAAGAGATTTTTCAATAGCCATTTTCTGCTCACCTGTAAGTCTGATTCCCATCTCTTCCTCTATTTCTAAAATCGCTTTCTGAATATCAAAAGGGGGCAGAAGAACAGGAGAGGAAGCAAGGTCTAAAATCACCTGTGTGACTTTTCTCTCTGCTTGATATAAATATGGAAGAAAAATAGCTTTATTATTTTCTCCGTTTTCTAATCTATACTCTTCAATTATTATCTTTCCATTTTTATTTAATTCTTCAATAGCTTCTTCAATCCTTTCTGTATTAACTCCTAATTCCTTTTCGCATTTTTTCTTTATTTCTTCAATTGATGAAAAAACATTACCCTGAGCAATATCCTGATTTAAAATGTAAATTATAAAAGCTTTTAATCTCTCAATTGAATCTGGTGATATTCCTAATTTCATTGCAATTTGATCTGCTGTTTTAAATCCTATCCCCCACACATCATAACTCAATTGATAGGGATTTGTTTTCAAAATTTTAAAGCAATTAGACCTATAACGATTGTAAATTTTTAAAGCAAGATTTGTTGAAACACCGTATTGCTGAAGAAAAATAATAAGTTCCCTTACCTCCTTATTTCTTTTCCATGAATCTATTATCTCCTCCATTTTTTGGGCTCCTATTCCACTAACCTCTAACAATTTTTCTGGCTTTTCATCAATTATCTTAATTGTTTCTTCACCAAATTTCTTAACAATCCTTCTGGCAAGAACAGGACCTATTCCTTTTACCAATCCAGAGGAAAGATACCTCTCTATTCCCCTTACAGAAGATGGAAGAATTGGAATAAAGTTCTTCACTTTAAACTGGGTTCCAAATCTAGGATTAATCTCCCATTCCCCTGCGACTTTCAGGGTTTCTCCAACTGATAAGGGATGAAAATTACCGACAATAGTTATCAATTCATTCTCTTCTGTGAGAAATTCAGCTACAGTATATCCTGACTCAAGGTCAAAAAATATTATTCTTTCAACTTCGCCTTTCATCTCAATCATTTTAGTTCCTCTAAAATAGATTCAAGAAGTTTTTTTGTGATTTTAGCGCCTTCAATATCTGCTCTTCCTGCACCCTCTGCAAAAATTGAAAATGCTATTTTTGGATTATGAGCTGGTGCAAAACCTATTAAAATTGAATTATATCCCTTCCTCTTTTCACCTGCAGTTCCTGTTTTAAGAGCAATTTTTATACCCTTAATTTTGGCCCTTCTCCCTGTCCCTTCCTCAACAGCTTTTATCATGGCATCTCTTAATATATAATTTGTATCTTCAGGGATAATTCTCTTAATCTCTTTTGGAAAATTTTTTAAATATGGAATACCAAATATATTCCTTTTCTCCTTAATTATAAAAGGTTTCATCAGAATTCCCCTATTTGCAATAACTGAAGCTATTAAAACTGCATGAAAAGGGGTAATCTTTAATTCATCTAGCCCTATGCTCAATCTTGCCAGCTCCCATTCATTATTAATTTTTTCTGGTATTTCAGGGGTATTTAATGGAATTCCCTTAATATTTATTCCATTATGAAACAGAAAATCTCTGAAAATTCCCTTAATTTTCCCCCATCCCAAGCTCAAACCAATTCTCGCAAAAGCCAGATTGCAGGAGAAAATTAAAGCCTCGCTGAGGGTCTCTACTCTTCCATGTGATATCCAGTCATAAAATGCTTTGCCTCCTATTCTATCCACACCTTTGCAAGAAAAAGGAAAAATTCTTTTATTCTTCTCTTTTAAAAATGCACAAGCAGTTAATATTTTGATTATTGAACCAGGTTCATAAAGTTTCTGAAAACATGAATTTAAATAATTCTTATTATTATCTTTACTTACAGCAGCTAGTATTTCTCCGGTTTTGGGATTGATTGCTATAATACATCCATTATATTTTCCAAGAGCCTTTCTCGCAGAATCTTGAATTCTTGAATTTATAGTGAGAATTATTTGATTTTTAAAATCTTCTTTGGAAAATTCCTTCCAATTAAAAACAGGTGGGTTAGAGTTAGCCGAAATAATATTTCCCTTCAAATTTATTCCATAAAGGGGCGTGTGTCTCCTATCAAACATAAAATAAAAAATTTTCTTATTTCTTAGGTTATTAAGAATCTTTTTCTGAAGCTTTATTCTTCTCTCAAATTTTTTCAAAATTTCTTTTGAATAGGTGTTTATATTTTTCTCTGCTTTTTCGAAATCATGATTTGCGAGAAAAACAGTGGTCTCATAAAAAATTAAATCCCGAGGATTCAACCATTTTTTTAAATAATCAATGTATGTCTCAGATAAGTTATATTTTCCTTTTGAAATTAATTTTTCGAGTATTTTCTCCCAGTTTAATGAACTTTTTTTAATACCCTTATTCAAAGCCTTTTTAAAATAATTAACTGCCTCTTCTTTATCTTGAAAAAGATAGCATACACCGAGAGCATCATATATCTCTGCTTTTCTTCTCTTCAAGGACAGGGCTTTGATTAAAGTCTCTTCTGCCTGTTTGTAATTTTCGTTCAAAATCAGTTTTTCACCGAGAATTAAATAATAGGATGAAATCTGATCCCATATAATAAGGGAGAGCCCTATAATAAGAACTATAATGATTATGAAATTCTTTTTTCTTTTTTTCCTTATTTCAGATGGTCTCTTATAACGGTAATGCTTGAAATCTATTTCCATTTTATTTCTATTCTTTCTCCTTCTTTTGCATTTAGCTTCTGGGCAAGAGGAAGTTTATTTGAGGCTATTTCAATATAATTAAGACTTCCCTCAATTAAAAAAATCTCATCTTTTCTACCTTCAGAATAACTATTTCTTAAGACCACGGGAATTTCATTATCACCTAATTTCAGCTTTAACTGTTTGTCCTTTATGTAATCCTTGACCGTATTTATACCAATATTAGTTATGGCGTTTCCAAATTTATCTATATAGACAATTTCTCCTATAACTCTATCATTGTCTATTTTCGGGCTTTCAATATCCAATTTATTAAAAGAAGAAACAGATGGCCCAAACTCCTCGCATGGAACACCAAGAGAAAGCCATCCCGCAACAGGAGAAAATATGTCTCTTCCGTGAAAGGTTGCGCTCACCTTTTTAAGAAAATATTTTTTATTTTCAACGGAAAATATCTTAAAAGGCTTTTCTTTCTCAAGGACTGATGTCAACACTCCATTATCAGGAGCAATAAAATAATAATTTTTTGTCTTTACAAGCAATATTTTTCTTTTGGAACCAACACCAGGGTCAACAACAACCACAAAAATTGTGCCTTTAGGAAAATAATGATAACAATTTGATAAAACAAAATCACAAATTTTTATATTAAATGATGGAATAGAATGAGTTAAATCCACAATATTTACATCTGGATTTATATTTAAAATTACTCCTTTCATTAACCCAACAAAATAGTCTCTTTCTCCAAAGTCTGTGATTAAAACTATGGTTTTTTTATCTCTTGAAGATGCTTGCTTAATCAATTTCCTCTTTTATTATGCTATTAAAAAGAAAACAGTAAGTCAAATCGATTTTTCTTTCACTTCTTAAATATTATGTCGCCCCATCTTGTTAGGTAAACACCTGTAAGAATTATCAATGCACCGATGAATTGGAAAAGACTTATTTTTTCTCTCAAAATTATATATGAAAAAAATATGGCAAATACTGGTTGGAGATTGGAATAGATTGCAGTCTTACTGTTTCCAACTTTTTTAACCGACGAATACCAGATAACATAAGAAATAACAAGAGCAAAAAGTCCAGAATAAATCAATCCTCCCCATGCAGAAAGGGAAATGTTGCTGAATTCAAGCGCGCTTACGTTTTTAAGGGAAAAGGGAATAAAGAAAATTGTTCCTACTGCCATTGTAATTGCTGTGAATTTTAGGGGAGAAATTCTTTCCAGTAAAGGTTTTGCTGAAACAGTATAAATTGCCCAGGAGAGAATTCCTCCAAGAATTAATAAATCACCTTTTAAACCCATATTTATATTTAAATTTAAGGAATTGATATTAGGTTTGATGACAAAATAAAAACCTATAAAAGATAGAAAAATTCCTGTCCATGCTATTATATTAAGTCTTTCATGTTTCACTAAATTGCTTAATAAAGCAATAAATATAGGAGACATAGCTAAAATAATTGAGGTTGATGTTGCTGTTGTAAAATTAATTCCATGAATAAAGAACAACTGATAAACTGTTGTGCCTATAATGCTCTGCAGAAATATTATCTTCCACATGGACCGAGGAATATGTAAATTTTTTTCTACAATATAAACCACTCCAATTAAACACAATGAAGCGAAACTCAGTCGAATTCCATTAAAGGCAAGGGGAGTCATTTCTCTCAAAGAAACTTTTATAACTGGAAGATTTATTCCCCATATAAAAGCAGCAAAAATCATTGCAAAATCTGTAAGATAAAATTTCACTTCCCTTTTTTCTTTCATTGTAGAAAGGGGATTATAACATAAGATTAATGAAAAAATTAAGATTTGCTTTTTAATATTGTCCTTCAATATAATATTTCTGATAAAAGGAAGGAGGAATTATGAAAAGAAAAATTCTAATTTTAGTGGTGATAATTGGGGTTTTATTTATTTTTACTAATGCACAGGAAAAGAAGGGGCTTACTCAGCAGGAAAAGGATAAGATATTAATGGAAAAAGTGAATCCTACTCCAACTCCAGTCGAAGAACGGTTTTCTTCATATGAGAAGCATCTTAAAATGGCTAAGGAATCTATTTTTAAAAACATGAAATGGAGAAATATCGGTCCAGTTGTTCAGGGTGGGAGAATAACAGATATTGATGTTCCAAAAGGAAAGCCTTTTACAATCTACATTGCTGTTGCATCTGGAGGTGTATGGAAAACAGATAATAATGGAACAACCTGGACACCAATTTTTGAAACTGAGGCTACTTTTACAATCGGAGATATTGCTATTGCACCATCGAATCCAGATATAATCTGGGTGGGAACAGGAGAAAATAATAGCAGTAGAAGCTCCTATGCAGGAACCGGCGTCTATAAATCTACAGATGGAGGTAAAACCTGGAAGTACATGGGTTTAGGAGAGACCCATCATATAGGAAGAATTATAATTCATCCCACAAATCCTGATATAGTTTATGTAGCCGCAATTGGACATCTCTATACCTATGATGAAGCAAGAGGCCTTTATAAAACCATAGATGGTGGTGAAACATGGGAAAAGCTTTCTCTTCCAACTAATGAAAGGGTTGGAGTTATAGATATTGTGATGAATCCAGAAAATCCTGATGTTCTATATGCATCAACCTGGGAAAGGGAGAGAAGAGCGTGGAATTTTGTTGAGAGTGGACCTGGAAGTGCGATTTACAAAAGCATTGATGGAGGGAAAACATGGGAAAGGTTAACAAATGGTTTTCCTTCTGGATGGTTTGTGGGACGAATCGGTCTGGCAATAGCTGCATCCAATCCAAATGTAATCTATGCTATTGTGGATGACCAGAGAATTCGCCCAGAGGCAAAAGAGGAAGTGAAGAAAAGAATTGAAAAAGGAGCAATTCCACTCGAAGTCCTTGAAAAAATGTCCAAGGAAGAGTTTCTTGCCCTTGGCAAGGAGAAAATAGCTAAGTTTTTAAAAGAAAATCGATTTCCAAAGGAATATACTGCGGATAAAATAATTGAGATGATTAAAAGCTGCAAGATATCTCCAAAAGACCTTGCAAATTATTTAAGTGATGCGAATAAACGGCTCATTTCAAGTAGGGTAATAGGTCCTGTTATTTACAGATCAGATGATGGAGGAGAGACATGGCAAAAAATGAATAAAGAATACATCAGTGGATTTTATAATACTTATGGATATTATTTCGGACAGATTAGAGTTGATCCAAAGAACGAAAATAAAATTTACATTCTTGGGGTTCCTCTTATGGTATCTGAAGATGGAGGTAAAACCTTCAAGAAAATCGGTGGAAGAGGTGTTCATGCAGACCATCATGCTCTATGGATAGACCCTGAAAATCCCGACCGTCTTCTTGATGGAAATGATGGAGGTTTAAATATCTCATACGATGGAGGAAAAACATGGCAGAAAATAAATAATATTCCAATAGGACAGTTCTATACAATTTTTGCTGAAAATAAACCAAGTCCCTATCGCATCTGTGGAGGACTTCAGGATAATGGGGTAATGTGCGGAACTGATCAATCTATACCCGGTGTAACAGAGCCATGGAAAACAATTCTGGGTGGAGATGGAGCATATGTTATGCTTGACCCATCAGATCCAGATATTGCTTATGCAGAATTCCAGTTTGGAAATATCTATAGAATAAATTTAAAAGAGAAAACTACAAAATCAATAAAACCTAAATCAAAACTTGGCGAACCTCCTTTGAGATTTAACTGGCAAACACCTTTTCTGATCTCACCTCATAATCCATACATTCTGTATATTGGAGCAAACAGGTTATTCATTTCATATGATAGGGGAGATAACTGGTATCCAATAAGCCCGGACCTTACCACCAATCCACCATTACAGGGGGATGTCCCTTTTGCCACCATAACCTCTATATCAGAATCACCCTTGAAACCAGGTCTGATTTATGTAGGCACAGATGATGGAAAAGTATGGGTTACAAAAAATGGAGGAGCTATCTGGGAAGAAATTGATGAAGGATTACCTGAGAAATGGGTTTCTCGAGTAGTAGCTTCAGCATTCGATGAGGGAACTGTTTATCTTACAATGACAGGCTACAGAGATGATGATTTTAAGACTTATGTTTATAAGTCAACCGACTTTGGAAAAACCTGGATCTCCATAAAAAGCAATTTGCCTGATGAGCCAGTGAATGTTATAAGAGAAGACCCGCATAATAAAAATGTTCTCTATCTTGGAACGGATTTAGGAGTATATGTAACCATTAATGGTGGCAAGGAGTGGTATTCCATTCGCTGTAATTTGCCGACTTTACCAGTTCACGATATTGCTATTCAATCAATTGAAAATGATATAGTAATTGGAACTCACGGTCGAAGTGTTTATATCATGGATACTGAACCAATACAGGAGATCAACGAAGAAATCCTCAAAAAAGAGGGCTATCTTTTTAAAATCAAGCCTGTAAAATTTGCAATGGATTATAGATATTATATGCAGGGTGTGAGACCAAAGGCAAAAATTTATTTTTATTTGAGAGAGTCAAAGGGTAAAGCCAAAGTTTTCATTCTGGATAAAGATAAAGTAATTAAAGAGCTTGATGCTTCTGCAGACAGAGGAATAAATTTGGTTGAATGGGATCTATCAATTGAAAGCAAAAATCAGAGACAGAGATTTGCAAAACCAGGAAAATATAAAATTAAGATTAAAGCAGGAAAAGTAGAACTTGTAGGAGAACTGGAAATAAAAGCAGGTAAATCATTGTTTTCAGAATAAGTGAGAAATTAATCAATTGGATAAAAGCGATAGCGTTTACCAAGAATAGAGAGTTTTCCTTCAGAATCTACAATAATTGCTCCATATTGAGGGAACTTTTTCAAAATTTCTCTCTCATTTGAACTTACGAAAAGAGCAGTTGCAAGTGCATCGCAATATACTGTCTCTGGACCAATTACTGTGACACTCTGTTTGCCTCGGGCAGGATAACCGGTAAATGGGTTTAGAATATGATGATAGCGAACACCATTTACTTCAAAAAATCTTTGATAGTCTCCTGATGTTGCAATCCCTATATTAGTTTCAACAATCACTCCTATAAAACCGCTTTTTCGAGGATGTTTAATCCCGATTCTCCACAATCCATTTTCAGGATTTTTTCCCCAGCAATAGATATCTCCTCCAGCATTTATAAATCCATTTTTAATTCCAAGTTCTTTTAATTTTTTATAAGCTAAATCCACTCCAAAACCCTTTGCACTTCCTCCCCAGTCAAATTTTATCCACGAAGGATAAAAAAATTCAGCATTTTCTTTTAGAATCTTTTTGAATCCCACTTTTTTTAGAGCCTCATTGATTTCTTTGGGTCCTGGAATTCGATATTTCTTATTTTGAAATCCCCATATTTCTGAAAGAGGGCCAATTGTTACATCAAAGGCTCCATCTGAGGCAATATAAACTTCATAAGATTTTTTTAAGAGTTCTTTAAAGAGAGGAGATTTAAAATCCTGTTTTTCAGGTGAAAAGGTATTTTCTATTCGGGCAAAAATCTCTTTTATATATTCAATGGATTTTGAAAATTCTTCAGGAGAACACTTTAAATTGATCTCACACAGTGTGTCAAAATACAAAAGAGTTGTTGAATGCCATTTAATATTCGATTTGCATGAAATAAGAATTAAGAATAGAAGGATGAAGACAGAAAAGCGTTTAACCAATTGAGGTATCAACACCTGAATTCCCTTTAATTTCAAGGAGAAATCTATTGGGAGCACAGATTATTCTCTCGCCTGCATAGCTAACAGGAGAGGTCTTAACACAGATTTTGTTCTTACATGATGATTCTTCCACCCATACCTTCCCCTTCTTAACAATAACCGTAATTTTCCCCTTAGAGCAAAAATAGGACTTTCTTACTTCAGAATAAAGAGGGAGATTTTCTATTTCATTTCCAGAGATAGATATCTTAACAAATTTACCCTTACTCAAAAAAGATGAATTCCCTTGAGAAATAATTGTTAACCAGAAAGTCCTCTCTTCCCTCTCCTTCATTCTTTTCCAAATTGAAAACAATTTTCCCTTTCTCGGATCTATAATTTTATTTTTCCAGATTAAGGTAAAGGATGGGATAGTTGATTGTTTTAATTGCTGGAAGGATATTTTTATGTTGTTCGGTGATTCAATCCATCCATTTTTATATAATTCAAAGGAAATTTCATTCTTTGCAGGATGATAATCTGAAAAGAAGAAGCTCTTCTCTGTAATTAATCCTCTATTAAACGCCTCTTTTAGTATGTGAGGAATGAATTCTTCAGGAAATGAGGAAAGAATATAAATCTGAAAAGGAAATACGGATGATTTCTGGAAATGAACGGACAGGAGTGGAAGTAAACTCAAAGATTTTAAAAAATTTCTTCTATTCATTTCTCTCTCCCTTCTTAATAATTCTTGTTATTATAGGGAACAATAAATTTTGTTTTTTTCTGGAATTATGGTAAACAAAAAACCCGCTTATTATAAGACCCAATAAGGCGAATAAAATGATAATCAACTCCTGTGATATGGATGAAGAAAGCGAAATTATATACCCGAGGACTGAGCCTCCAATAATACCCAGCAACAACAATCCAAAAATTTTAATCATTAATCTGTTATATTCACTCTGAGGAATTTCAAATTCAACTGTATCTCCCGGTTCTGCACCAATTGGATTATAGGCTAAAATGGTATCATCTGATGCTCTTCCACCAATGCAGAAAAGACGTGCATTACAATGCTTACATAAACCAGGATCAGAAATCCTGATCCTTATCTTATCCTGCTCTTTGTTGAGTGCTAATCCTTTCTCTTTCATCTCCAATTACCCTTATTGCCTTGGTTGGGCATTTTTCTAATTTTGGAAGACATTCCTGCGGAAGATTTAATGGATTATATACAATCGCTAAATTGTCTTCCAGTTTTATTCCATCAGGACATGCCCTTGAGCAAATTCCACATCCTATACATGCTCTTTCACATAATTTACGAGCTAACGACCCCTTATCTTTGTTTCTACAAAAAACAATCACTTTTTGAAAAACAGGGAGAATTTCAATAATTTTCCTCGGACATGCTTCAACACACTTTCCACATGCAACACAATTTTCTTCAATTACAACAGGAAGTCCATCATCTCCTATATACATTGCATCAAATGGACAGGCGCGCACACAATCTCCAAATCCAAGACAACCATATTCGCACAATTTATTTCCTCCGCATACTATCTGTGCAGAAAAGCATGAATTTATTCCCCTATATTCGCCTTTAAATTTTGCAAGAGCTATGGTGCCCTGACACAGGACCCTAGCAACCTTTTTTACTGTTTGTGTAACTTCTATACCTAGTAAATCAGCAATCTTCTGTGCGGTCTCATTTCCACCAACAGAACATAAATTGGGCTCTGTCTTGCCATCCACAATACCCTGGGCATATGCCCTGCATCCTGAATATCCACATGCTCCACAATTAACTCCTGGCAGGATTTCTTCTAATTTTGAAATTAATGGATTCTCCTCAACTCTCAGTTTTTTATATGCAATCACCAGTCCAACAGAAAATAGCAATCCCAGGACACCCATAGTTATCAATGGTATTAAAATTTCCATCATTACCTTTTATTTTAACATACCTGTAAAACCTAAGAAACCGAGCGCCATTATACCTGCTGTAATTAATGCAATACCAGGACCTTTCAAAACTTCAGGAACATCTGCCATGTCTAACTGTTCTCTAATCCCGGCCATAAGAACAATCGCTAAGGTAAATCCAATGCCAGAGCCAAGCCCAAAAATTATTGTTTCTATAAAACTGTAATTTTTAAGTGCAGCCAAAAGGGCTAAACCCAGAATAGCACAGTTCGTGGTAATTAAAGGAAGATAAATCCCAAGAGCTTGATAAAGAGGGGGGCTCGTCTTCCGGATAAACATTTCTACAAGTTGAACTAAAGAGGCGATTACAAGAATAAACGATACGATCTGTAGGTAATCAAGATTATAGGGTATTAAGACCCAGTGATTTATAATCCACGAAACAATTGCAGTAATTGTCATTACAAAGGTTACTGCTAAACCCATTGAAAAGGCTGAATCTATTCTTTTTGAAACTCCCAGAAAGGGACATATTCCTAGAAAATAATGGAGAACAAAGTTATTAATTAAAATAGCTGATATAAATATTGCTACTAATTCCACCTTATCCTCCTACTTTCTTTTTTTATCTAAATACTTAAAAATTCCCATCAACAATCCGAGAGTAAAGAAAGCACCTGGTGGAAGAATCATTATTAACCATGGCTTAAACCATGCTCCTGTTAAAGGTATTCCAAAAAAAGTTCCATTCCCAAGAATTTCTCTAATTGAACTCAGTATTAAAAGAGAAATTGTAAAACCAATTCCCATGCCAAGAGCATCAATTATTGAACGAAAAACAGGATTTTTAGAGGAAAAAGCTTCTTGTCTTCCCAGAATTATACAATTTACAACTATTAAAGGAACATAGGGTCCAAGTGCCTTTGATATATCAGGAAAAAAGGCTGCCAAAAACCTATCTGCGACAGTTACAAAAGTAGCTATAACTACAATGAATGAAGCAATTCTTACCTGATTGGGTATGAGCTTTTTTATTGATGATATTACTATTGAACTGAAAAGGAGAACAAAGGTTGTGGCTGCACCCATTGCAAGACCATTCACAACTGCATTGGTAACTGCAAGTGTTGGGCATAAACCAAGGAGTTGTCGAAAAATCGGATTTTCAGACCATAAACCTTTGGTAAATTCATTACTTATTGTTTTTTCTGCCATTTTCAACTCCTATAGTTTTCCCTCATTTTTTAATGCACGAATTTTCTCCAGTGCAAGATTAACAATATTGACAACTGCTTCAGAGGAAATGGTAGCACCTGTTATTATATTAACTTCAGAGGGAGACAATTGTTCTGGAGAATTTACAGCAGGTTTATGCAAAGTAATTTCTTTTGTGCAATCTCTGTTTTTCCAGAATTGAAGAAAATCCTTCTCGCTCGTGATCTTAGCACCCAATCCTGGAGTTTCCTTTTGTTCAAGAACAGTTAAAGAATAAATTCTTGTAATTTCTGGATTTACTCCAAACATTAAATAGATTTTATCCTGGAATCCAACGCCCCCTGCATAAACAGCATATCCCAGCAGTTCATTTTCTTCATTATTTACCTTATAAACCGCTAAATCTCTTTCCTCATAAATCTTACTGGATATTTGAGCTCCTGAAACCACAGTCATAATTGCTTCATTTATTTCCCTTTGTTTATTCAAAGCAATCCTATTCTTTGTTAAGGTTCCTACTCCAGCCAGAAAAGCTCCTGATATTAATCCAATTGAGGTAAGAACAATAATCATTCTTGTATAAATATTCATTTTTTCATTTCTCCAAAATATCGGGGTCTGGTAAATTGATTCAGTAATGGAACAAAAGCATTCATGAATAGAATTGAAAACATTACTCCTTCAGGCAGTCCTCCAAAAAGTCTAATTATGCCAATAAAAAGACCTATACCTATTGCATATATCCAATTTCCAAGTGGTGTAATAGGGGAAGTAACCATATCAGTTGCCATAAAAATAGCACCAAGAAGAACACCACCAGCCAGAAGATGAAAAACAGGCGATGCATATTTTTCAGGATTAATAAGCCAGAAAACTCCTGTAAAAACGAAAAGGGTTGAAATAATTCCAGCAGGAATTCTCCAGTCTATGCATTTCCTCCAGAATAATATCAGTCCTCCAATAAGAAGTGCAATTGCTGATGTTTCTCCTATACAACCTCCAACATTTCCCCAAAAAAGTTCTTTTAAAGGAGTTAATGTACCCTTTATAATTGCCTGATTAAACTTTAAATTCCCGAGAGGTGTTGCAAAGGTCGCAATATCCACTTTTTGAATAATAGTAGGTGTCCAGGTTGTCATTGCAACTGGAAAAGCTGTTTGAAGAAAAGCTCTTCCCACAAGTGCAGGATTGAAAATATTATAACCGAGTCCACCAAAAGCCTGTTTTCCAATTCCAATTGCAATTACTCCTCCTATAAAAACCAGATCAAGAGAGAGGGAAGGTGGTAATGTTAAAGCAAGTAATACGCCAGTTATAATAGCTGAGCCATCCCAGAGAAAATTAATAGGTTTTTTTCTGATTAAAAGAATTATCCCTTCGGTAAATAAACAACTAATAACACTTGTTATAATAATTGCAAGAGCTCTATATCCGAAAAAATATATAGAAGCTATAACTGGTGGCAAAAGACTTATTACCACTGTATACATAATTCGTGGAATGGACTCTTTGTCTTTCAAATGAGGAGATGACCTGATAGTAAATATTCTTTCTTCCTTTTGATTCATTTCTGCTTCCTCAGAAGAGAAACTTTATTCTTTCCTGTTCTTATCCAGTGAACAAGGGGTATATTTGCAGGACAAACAAATCCACAGCAACCGCATTCAACACAATTTAAAATTCCCCATTTATCCGCCTCCTCTATTTCTCCAAATTTAGTTAATCTCATTAACTGATTTGGAATCAATCCCATTGGACAATGCTCAGCACATCTTCCACATCTTATACAGGGTTGCTCATGGTCTTTGGGAATATAGGTTAATGCAATTATTCCCGAAGTTGCCTTAATTACTGGAACATCAAGAGACCACTGTGCAACTCCCATCATTGGTCCACCCATAACAATCATTTTAGTATCTTCTTTTAATCCTCCACAAAAGTCAATTAATTCTTTAAGAAGAGTTCCCACTCGAACCAGAAGATTTTTTGGCTCTTTAATTCCTTGTCCTGTAACTGTTACAACTCTTTCATATAGAGGTTTCCCTTTACTCAAAGCTTCCCAAATCGCTTTAGCAGTTGCTACATTTTGAACAACAACTCCCACATCAAAAGGAAGACCACCTGCAGGAACTTGTCTTTTTAAAAGAGCATATATTAAATTTTTTTCCGCACCTTGAGGATATTTAGTTTTTAATGGAATAACTTCAGTGAAAGGAAAATCCTTTGCATGGGATTCCATTATTTTTATTGCATCAGATTTATTATCTTCTATTCCAATAATAATTCTCTCCGCGCCTGTTGCAATTTTAATCAGCACCGCACCTCTTAAGATATCTTCAGGATGTTCGATCATCAAACGATTATCAGCATTTAGAAAAGGCTCACACTCACATCCATTGATTATGATTGTATCAATGGGTTTATCAGGTGGAGGATTTAACTTAATAAATGTTGGAAAAGCAGCGCCTCCCATCCCAACTATTCCTGCTTCCTTAACTTTTTCAATAATTTGTTCAGGAGAGAGAGAAAAGGGATCTTTTATTTCTTTTTCCTCTTCAAAAGGAGTATATTCTCCATCATTCTCAATAATAACAGAGAGGGCAAATTGACCAGAGGGATGATTATAATAATCTATTGCCTTCACTCTTCCTGAAACACTTGAATGAACATGAGCTGAAAAACGAGCCTTTCCCTCCCCAATTTTCTGCCCTACTTTTACCTCATCCCCCTTTTTTACCAAAGGTTCGGCTGGAGCTCCAAAGTGCTGATGGAGGGGAATTACAACCTTTTCTCCTGGGTTTAAAACCTCAATAGGCTGGGAGTCAGTTAATTCTTTATAATCCTCTACATGAATTCCACCCTCAAATGTTCTTTTTCTTAAATTGAATAACATCGCATTAACAAAGAAATATAGCAAACCCACAATTTTTGTGTCAAGAATTAATAAAATTAATTGACTTTTTTGAAAAGATTTTATTAGTATTATTCTCTTATGGAGAGCGAGAAAATTCTTGAAGATGAGTTTAAAAAATTCAAAAAATCTTTCTTTGTAATTACAAAAAATTTTCTCCTTACCATATCTTTTTTTCTTGGTATCTATTGCATATTCTTTAAAAATAAAAGAGACCTATACCTCGGAATTTCTCTTACCTTACTGGCTCCCCTTGCTATAAATGCCCCTATATTCATTTACAGAAGAATTTCATGGATTAGAGAAAAATATAGTGTTAGAATTCTAAAACTATGGATTGGTATTTCCCTGCTTTTCCTCATTTTGAGCACTTCTGGTGCAATTTATTTATGGTATATCCCTATTGAATTTGATTTATATGTTCATTTTATAGAAAATTTCCTTGCAAGTTTTTTGATAGTATTTTTCATTTCAATTTACAGAGAAAAGAAAAAAGGCTACCATTTCTCAGCAAAAAAAGCAGGATGGCTTATTTTCTGGTGTTCACTTGGAATTGCTATTTTATGGGAGCTGTATCAGTTTACATGCGATAAAATTTTTGGAACAAGAACCTGGTATGATCCTTTTCAGTGGATATTGTGGGATACTATATCTGATGCTCTACTGGGAATTGCAGGAGGAACTGTTGGGGCATTTTTAGTAGGGAAATTTTTCTGGGATAAAATCCTCAACTATTTTAAAAGGTAAAATAAAATCAGAACTCATAAACAATTCCTAATCGAGCAACTCTCGGTGATTGGATTTCAGTTGCATACCTAAGTGGGAATTGATATCCTGTTAAATCATATTCCCTGGTCGCTAAATTAGCATTCGTTAGATTAAAAATATCAAAGATTAATCTTAAGTAAGTATTTTTTATTTTTATTCTCTTCTCCAGCCTTAAATCAGCAGTTAAATTATATTCAGTTCTCATTTTCCCATCTCTTTCATGTCCCCTTAGACCCGCCATTATAAATATAGGTCCCTGATTTAATCCCTTTATTATTAACCTCCTGGCAAATGGTCTACCATCATAGTATTTAACTACCCCACTTAGATGAAACCCATGTGGGAGATTGATATTAAAACCGAGTTTTCCGACAAAAGCTCGGTCAAAATTGAATCTACTTCTTGTATTTATAAGTGTATTGGGATCATCAAATAGGGAACCTATAACACCCTGATCATTTGTGAATTCGTCATTACCCGGGCTCGCGAGTCCTATGGCTTTTGTTGCTGTAAAAGAAAAATAAAATTGCCATCTATCCGAAAATTTCTGGAGAAAAAGAATATCAAGACCATAATATTTGGAATTATAATTATCTGGATTTGTAAGAAGAAAAAAATCCTTCCCAAGAGTCTCTTTGTCCTGATTAAAAACAATATATATCCTGTCATCTCGAGTGCCCTCTATGTAATCATCGCCTATGTCGTGTATTTTTACGGGATAATAAGAGCTGAAAGGAACTCCTATATTTACTGTTTCAATTAAGTCCCTGTTATATCTTAAGAAACCTGAAATTCTTAGTTTTAATTTATGAGCGAAATCATGAATAAATGAAATTGAAAGTTCATTTGTATATGGTCTTTTTATATTCTCATCAATTGCGCTGTAATATGGTCCAAGAACCCTTAAAATCTCTCCTTCTTCTCCGAATTGATATTGACTATCCAAATTAAAGTCATACCATCTATATAATTCACCGCCCAGACTATTAGGATTTCCGTATTCTAAATAGCTCAGTGGAAATTGCCAATAAAATCTTGAAAGCCCAATTTTAATAGCAGTTTCTTTAGTTTTTGATAAAGGAATGACCAGACCAAAACGAGGGGCAAAATTTATCCAATCAATTCTTGCATTATTAAAATCTTCTCCAGGAAGAATACCTTTGCTGATTGATAGATTTAATCCAATATATGCACTTAATCCATTTTTGAAACAGATTGTATTTTCTGAGAATAGACTCAAATCGTATATTTCTCCTTCAACCAGAATTGGAGTATTGTATTTTATGACCCCAAAGGACTTTCCCTCAAAAAATTGAAGATGAACATTATCGAAAACCGTTAAATCTAAATTATATTTTTTTCTTTGTAAATTAATCCCAATTTTGAATTTATCCAGCCAATTTGAAAAATAAGTTATTTTTAGGAGATATGTTCTAAATGAAAGATTATTAAATTTTAAGAGTCTCTGAAAGGGGGCAATTCCATAATACTTATCATGAAATAATTCAATTCCGCTCTGTTCTGAGACAAGTTCCTGAAACCTGGAATCAACATAACCATTTGCTCGGTTAATACCCAAGTTAAAGAGCATGTCTTCTCCTATTTTTTTCTCCCATTTGATCTGATAAACTGCGTATTTCTTTTTTGCATTATTGGTTGACGAAAAAGGTATATTTTTTCTTGCATTTTCAGTTGGTAATTTTATGGATTGACCTGTCCACAAAAAATTCAATTTACTTTTTAAGGAGCGATAAGTAATATTTAAAAATCCTGAGTAAAGATTTATCTCATTAGGTGGTGAAAATCCAGCAATTTTCCTTGAGAGAAGATTTGTTGTCCATGAGGTGAAAAAAAATATTTTATTTTTTAATAATGGACCGCTTAAATTGAAATTTAAATCCCAGTAATAATTGAAACGATTAACTTCATTTATCCCCTCTTCCCTAAGCTTTGAAGTGATATTTGTATCCTGAGTAATCTGACTAGCATAATAAAGCTGAAATTTACCCCTGAAGTCTTTAACTCCTTCTTTTGGAATCAAATTTATATAAGCACCAGGTGAAAGATATTCAATAGGATGGGAGGCATTAACAACTTCCATTAAGTCGAAACTGTCAAAGTCAGGATAAAAAACTGGTAAGCCTGGCTGATAGGGATCTGTAATATTCATTCCGTCAAGGAGAAAAGCGTTCTGCGTCCAGGAACAGCTCCCTCTTGAACTAAAAAAGGCAGGTATTCCATTCCAAAAACCTCCTACATCAATTCTATTTGTAACTGCACAGGGCTCGTGATTTTCTAAAATTGACCAGATGTTTCTTGAAACAGGAAGTTCTTCGAAATTTAATTTATCCATTAAGGAACCAATTTTTGTAGAGGAATAATCAATTAAGGGTTGTCCTGAAATAGAATGTTCTTTATCAATTTCTGTCCTTAAAATTACATCAATATTAAGAATTGAAGAAGGAGAAATGAAAATTTTTTTGGTTGATGTCTGATAGTTTCTAAATTCACATTTTAAAATATAATCACCCGAAGGTAAAAAATTAAACTTGTAAAATCCCCTTTTGTCGCTAAACTTTATTCTACTTACCTTTTTACCGATTAAACTTACTTTTGCTGGAAATAAAGGTTTGTTCTCAGTATTCAGAACATGTCCATAAATTATAGCATCTTCGTCTGCTGAGGCTTTTATTACTATTAAACTAAAAGCAATAAAGAAAAATATTAATCTTTTCATTTCTTAAATTCTGATTTTATCCAATTAGAAAAATGTGTCAAATAAAATTTTTATGATAAAATTAGATTTTCAAAAGGAGTTAAAAATTATTAAGCCAAGAAAAAAAATATTAATCCTTCTAGTTCTCCTAATTCTATTTCTTACATTCTCAAATTGCAAGAAAGAGTACAAGATTAAGAAAAATCTGACAGAATATTTTTCTCTTTTTCCTCATATTACTAAAAAGAGTAAAATTGTTTTCAATAGGAAAAATGTCTATTCATATATTTTAGAGGGATGGTCAATCTCAAAACAGAATCCTTCCATAATATGGAAATCAAGCCCTTTTTCTTATGTACGGGTATTTTTTGGAAAAGAAAAACCAGAAAAAATGATAATTAATTGCAGGGCAAATATTTCCACTACTTTAAAAATTCTTTCCAATGAAAAGGAAATTTCAAGTATAAACATATCAAAGGGTTATGATTCATACGAAATTAGTCTATCAGAAAATATAATTCAAGATGGATTAAATATTTTTAATTTTGTTACACCTTCTGAAATTCATAAAAGAAGGAATATATTAGCTTTCAATGAAATTAATTTTCTCCCTGTAAAAAGAACAAAATCTTATATCAAAGTCTCTCCAGAAAAGAAAAGCATCGAAATTCATGGTTCTCTTTATTTGTATTATTTTCTCAGAACATATGAAAAACCACAAATTTCTTTTTTGATAAGGGCTTTAAATGATTCTTTCAAAAATGAATTGAAAATTGTAGTTGAAAATCTTAAAGGAGAGAAAAAAGTAAAAAGAATCCATATAAACTCGAGAAAATGGAAAAAAGAAATTCTGGATCTCTCTTCATTCAGGAATCAGATAATAAAAGTATCTTTTTATCATTTTGGAGAGGCGAAAAATGTAACAGAAATAAAAAATCCCTATTTTAAGGACAGGTATTCGAAGGAGGAAAGAAAAGTTATTATGATAGGACTTGATGGAGCAACATGGAAAATAATTGACTCACTAATAGAAAAGGGGAAATTGCAAAATTTAAATAAATTAATAAAATCAGGTGCAAGAGGTAATTTAAAAACTATAAAGCCTTGGTACTCACCTCTTGTCTGGACTTCTATTCTTACTGGTAAAAATAAAGAAAAACATGGAATTAAAGGATTTATTGCACAAAGAAGAAAAACAGGAGAGACTATTCCAAACTCAAGATTAAATAGAAAATGCCTTGCAATCTGGAACATACTCAGTGGCAAGAAACATGTAGTGGGAATAGTGGGACCATGGGTTTCATGGCCTGCTGAAAAAGTAAATGGTTATATTCTCTCTGACAGAATGTTTTTTGAAAACTTGACATCAATAACCTTTCCTTCTGAATTAAAAAGTCTATTATTTCAGAAGATAAAACCATATAAAATTAAAATGCAGAATCCACTTTACTCTAAAATAATGAAAATACTCGACTCCAAAATTCCAAGCCCTCGCTATTCGCTTAAGTCAAATATTAAAAATGAAAAAATTTATTTAAAACAAGATGATTTAAAACAATATGCTGGACTTTATTTAAATAATATTTTCAGACCCGACTTCTTTTTTCTATATATGAGGGGACCTGATGTAACAAGTCATTTCTTTTGGAAGTATTTTGAACCTGATTCCTCTGTATCTCAAGAAGAAATAAAGCTATACGGGAAATTAATACCAATGAACTATATCTATCAAGATTATGTTATTGGAAAATATATTTCAAAGATGGATTCAAATACCACTTTTATTATTGTCTCTGACCATGGAATGGACAAGAAAGGTTATAAGCCTGTAATTGTGTTTGACAATATTCCGAAATTATTTGAAAAAATTGGGATATATAATTACTCAATTAATAAAATCAAATCAAATTCAATAGAATTATTTATAAAAAATCCAAAAAAATTAAATACCATCAAAAATATATTATCAAGACTAACTCTGAATAAACAAAATTTGATTTTTGAAATTTCAATTAATAATTTAAAGAATACCTTGAAACTGAAATTACAAAATCCTTATTCTATTGATTATGATACTTTTGTTTATTTAGGAAACAAAAAAATTGGGAAATTAAAAAGATATATTCAGGTCAAAGAAATAAGTGGAGACCATACTCTATATGGAATTTTAATAATAAAAGGCAAAGGGATAAAAAAGAATTACAGAATTAGAAACTGCTCGGTATTGGATATAACGCCAACAATTCTCTACCTGCTCGGACTTCCTGTTGCAAAGGACATGGATGGTAGAGTTCTTACTGAGATTTTCACTCAGGAATACTTAAGGAAGAATCCAATAACATATATTGAATCCTATGAAAATCTCTTTAAAGCAGAACCCTTTGAGAAAAAAGCTCCTCATAGAGAAAGGAAACTTGAAAAAGAATTACTAGAACAATTAAGGAGTCTTGGCTATATTAAATAAAGGTCTTAATATATTTATAAGCTTCATCTATTGCTTTCTCAAGATTCTCCTTCCTTTCTCCTCCAATTTCAATATAGTCAGGTCTGCCTCCTCCCCTCCCCTCAATCAATGGAGCAATTCTCTCAACAATTTTTCTTAAATCAACTGATATCTTCTCGGATCTTCCCATGAATAAATGAACCCTTTGGCCTTTTTCAAGTCCGAATATTACAGCAAAATCTCCTCTTTTAATTATTTTTAGAGCCAGATACTTAATTTCGTTAACCTCTCTTTCTTTAAAAACTTTTTTTATTATTTTCTCCTTTGAACTTTGAATTATTTCCTCTGCTTCATAGAAAACCAGTTTCTCCTGAAGCTTTGACAGCCTTTTTCTGTAATCCTTGCACTCTGTTCTTAATCTTTCCACACTTTTTATTATTTCCTTTTCATTTACAGAAAATTCACTGATTAATTTGTTTATTATTCTATTTTTTTCTGAATAATCCTTTAATGCTCTTTTTCCACACACAAAATAAATTCGAAAATTTCCTTTCATTTTCTCCCATTTCTTAACTTTTATTATTCCAACCTCTCCTGTCTTTTTACAATGGGTACCACCACACGCGGAGAAGTCAAAATCCTCAATTTCAACTATTCTAATTCTATCTTTGTTAGGTGGAGCCTTTCTGAGCTTGTATTTCTCCACCTCATCTCTTCTAATAAAATATGATTTTACATCTCTATTTTGATAAATAATCTCATTTGCAAGCAACTCAACTCTCTCAATATCCTCCCCATCTATTGATTTCAGATTAACGTCTATTGTTGACTCAAATTCCCCTATATGAAAGGAAAGGGTTTCAGCTCCCAGTATTTTAATGAAACTTTGGGAAAGAATATGTTGTCCAGTATGCTGTTGCATATGGTCAAATCTTATATTCCAATCAATTATACCTCTGACTTTTTTTTCTGAAATATCTTCCTCAATAAGATGGACAACCTTATCATTTAATTCAAGAACTTTAATGACCTTTTTCCCATTTATTTCTCCTCTATCCGAGGGTTGTCCACCACTCTCCGGATAAAAGCATGTTTGGTCAAGGACTATACCTAATTTATTCTTTATATTTATTTTTTCCAATATTTCTGCTTCGAATTCAATCTTATAAGGATCTTCTAAATACAACCTTCCATTCATTCTTCCATACCCCCTTCCATTTTGTAAGAGAGATCCTTAGCCTCAAAAACAAGGGCAATTGATTTTTTTTCTGAGCGAGAACGATGAATTACTCCTTCCTTAACCAATAAAGCCTCACCTTCTCTTAAACGCACGGGCTTTTCATCCTTAAAATCTATATAAATCTCACCTTCCACAATAAGGAAAAACTCATTCCCATTATGAGAATGAAAAGGATATTCTCCTTCAATCAAAACTAGATTCACTCCATAATTATTTAGAGTTGCAATTGGCTTAAGTGTGAATTTCTTATTCAATTTTTTTGCTAAGTTTTTTATTACAATTTTTTTCATTGAAAATCTCCTCCTTTTACAATATTTTAGCGAATAGTAAAACTAAAAAAGCGATTAATCCTATAATTCCAACTGGAAGAAATAAAATCTTATATACCTTTTTTAAATCTGCTTTAAAATACTGCAATGTTAGTACAAGACATAAATGGACGGGTGAAAGTAAAATACCAAGAAAACCACTCACATAAGCAAACATAACATAAACAAGGTCAGGTTTGTCAATCCCAAAAATAGGTAGAAGAATTGGAAAAGAAACAGCAACATATGCATGATTTACACCTGTAAGAAAAGCAATTAAAAAGGGTGTGAAAAAAAGCATTAGAATAGGAGCATATCCTTCTGTCCCTATTGCGTTTAAAATTGAGGAGAAAACATTGGAGACAAAAATAATTTTTTTAAATAGCATTACTGAGTAAAGAAGAAAAATAATTTTCAAGGAAAAACTCTCTATCAATATTTTAAATTTATCCTTAATTTTTATTTTAACCAGCAGAAAAGTGAGAAAAACCGCGATTCCAAGAGCTAAAACCATCTGAATTTTAATAATAAAAATTAAAACAAGAGCCAAAATAATCGGCCATATACTTTTGAAAAGTAAAAAAATATTTTCTAAAAAACTACCTTTTTTACTAACTTTACTTTCCGATTTGGATACTCTAAAAAAAAGAATCCCTAAACCAAGGACGATAGCTAAAACTGTAAATGGAAATTGAATGGTTATTAATTTCTCAATTGGAATCTTTACAATTGTAATTGCCATAATTAATCCAGGATAAAGGGGCCAGCAATATTCCCATATATGCCTGAACCAATAATTAAAAAAGGTTTTCTCCTCAGGAGAAAGCCTCATTCCACGACTTCCCTCTTCAACCAATGGAGCTGAAAGCAAAGCACCTCCAAGCATTGGAAGGAGTCCAATTATGGAAGCAGGGAGAATCATGGCTATACGTGCCTCAGGTATAAGATAATTCAAAGAATTTGTCATATCTTGCAGACTTCCCGCACTTTTCAATAATTTTCCCAGCATTAAAACCAATAGAATTATTCCTATTAAATTTAATGTATCCTTATCCATTGAAACATTTATTAGGGATCTCCCCAACTCTTTTATATTCATTCCCATAATAATTCCTGCTAATAAAGACCCAGAAAACAGACTAAGTCCTAAATCAACTTTTAGTCGCAATAGAATCAGGATAAAAATGATTATAAAAATCAATTTCAGATATACAATCATTTTTTAATTTCCTGAGTAATTCTGAAGTGAAGTTTTGCTATTTTATTAAGTACTTTCTCTCCTTTTGTTAATAATATTTCTTTTGCTAATTTTTTAACTCCAGAAGAAGAACCTTTTAATAATTGCACATCAATTTCTTTAGAGAGAGAGTCCAATTTTACCAAGAACTCTGCTCTTGCCAGGACAGATGCTGATGCCACTGCAATGTCTTCTTCTGCTTTAGGTTGTTGTTCAATGAAAACTTTTTTTCCTTTTTCCATTAATGTATTCAGGATATATTTCTCATCGGCGAATTGATCAGTTATAACATAATTGCAATCAACTTTATTCAAGATATTTTCAATAACTCTGCTATGAGCCCATGCAAGAATTCTATTCAAATTTCTCATTTTTTTATAAAGTTCATTATATTTTTCAGGCCCGATTAGAACTATAGAATATATAAAATTTTTTTTGATTATTTCAGCAATCTCAATAATTCTTCTGTCACTTATTCTCTTGCAATCTCTAACACCAATATTTTTCAGATTCTTTTCATCATTTTCTGATTTGACATATACTCCAGCCACCACAAGTGGACCAAAATAATCTCCTTTACCAGACTCATCCGTTCCTATTCGGCTCTTGAATAATTTCTCTTCACTCATTTTAGATTTTAATGATGGAAGGAAGTGTTATTTTACAAGGTTTCGTTCCTTAGCAGCTTTAGTCAATTCTGGCCGAAATTTTGGATGAGCTATTTTAATCAAAGCCTCGGTTCTTTCCATTAAGTTTTTTCCATGTAAATAAGCAACTCCATACTCTGTAACAACATAATGAACATCTGCTCTTGTCGTAACAACCCCAGCACCTTGTTTAAGAAAAGGAACAATTTTTGAGATAGTATCATTTTTTGCAGTTGAAGGAAGGGCAATAATTGGTTTCCCCCCTTTTGAATGCGCAGCACCTCTAATAAAGTCTACTTGGCCTCCGAATCCACTATAAATATATGTCCCGATTGAATCAGAACAAACCTGTCCAGTAATATCAATTTCAATAGCTGAATTTATTGCAACCATCTTTTCATTTTGTGAAATTATGAAGGGATGGTTGGTATAGCTTACAGGATGGGCTTCAAAGAAAGGATTATTATTAACAAATTCGTATAACTTTTTCGACCCTAAGATAAATGTACATACTATTTTATGTGGGTGAAGGGTCTTTTTTGCCCCTGTTATTATTCCCTGCTCAATTGCTTCCATAATTCCATCAGAAACCATCTCAGTATGAATTCCAAGGTCTTTTTTCCCTTTCAAAGCTGATAGGACAGCATCTGGTATACCACCAATTCCTAATTGAAGGGTTGAGCCGTCTTCAATTAAATCCGCTATATGATGACCAATTCTTCTTTCAACTTCAGTAAAGGGTTTTTTCTTTAGTTCTGGTAAATCCTCAGAAACTTCCACCAGTTTCTGAAAACGAGAAAAATGAACAAATGAATCACCCAGAACTCGAGGCATTTTCTCATTAACCTGGCCAATAACAACCCTTGCAGTTTCTACAGCAGCTTTTGAGGCTAAAACCTCAACTCCTAAGCTCATAAAACCATGCTCATCTGGAGGAGAAACCTGAACAATTGCCACATCTAACGGGATTTGTCCTGAATAAAAAAGATTGGGTATTTGAAAAAGAAATATTGGAACATAATCAGCTCTTCCCTGATTTACTGCTTCTCTATCTGCTGGCCCAACAAAAAGAGAATTATGACGAAAATGTCCTTCCATAGCCGGCTCTGAAAAGGGATCTTCACCCATTAGAAGCACATGAAACAATTTCACATTATAAAGCTCGTCCTTTCGATTTGCTAAAGCTTTTAACAGAACAAAAGGTGTTGCTGCATTTCCTCCAATATATACATTATCATTGCTTTTAACTATTGAAACAGCTTCTTCTGGTGTGGTCAGTCTTTTTTTATATTCATCAATCCAACTCATCTCTTATCCTTTAGATATCTATCAATGGATTGTGCAGCCCTTCTCCCATCTCCCATTGCAAGTATGACTGTTGCTCCACCCCTTACAATATCTCCTCCAGCATAAACTCCCTCCATACTTGTCTGCATTGTCTCCCAGTCAACCTCTATATTCCCCCATTTACCGACCTTAATCTGAGGTGTTGTTTTTGGTATAAGAGGATTAGGGCTCTGTCCTATTGCAACTACTACCATATCCACCTCCATTTTAAATTCTGAGCCCTTTATTGGAATAGGTCTTCTCCTTCCTGAAGCATCGGGCTCGCCAAGTTCCATTTTAATACATTCCATAGCAATAAGTCTATTATTTTTATCTCCTATATATCTAATCGGATTTGTTAGAAAATGAAATTCTATTCCTTCTTCCTCAGCATGTTTTATCTCTTCCACCCTTGCTGGCATTTCTGCTTTTGAACGACGATATATAATCATTGCTCGTTCAGCACCAAGTCTCTTTGCAGTCCTAACAGCATCCATAGCTACATTCCCTCCACCAATTACAGCAACTCTTTTCCCTTTATAGACCGGTGTATCATATTCGGGAAATTCATAGGCTTTCATTAAATTAACTCGTGTAAGATACTCATTTGCTGAATAAACCCCGACCAGATTTTCTCCTTCAATCCTCATAAAATTGGGCAATCCAGCGCCAGTTCCTATAAAAAAGGCTTCATATCCTTCTTCTTTTAAGTCTTCAATAGTTGCAGTCATCCCCACCACGAAATCAGTTATTATTTCAACTCCCATTCTTCTCAAATAATCTATTTCTGCATTAAGAATATGCTTCGGTAATCTAAATTCAGGAATTCCATAAACCAGAACTCCTCCAGGTTTATGCAATGCTTCAAAAATAGTGACTTGATGGCCTTTCTTAATGAGCTCACCTGCAACTGTTAGTCCCGCTGGCCCTGAACCAATAATTGCCACCTTTTTTCCTGTGGATGGAGCTATTTCTGGTATATCAACCTTCCCAGTTTCTCTTTCATAATCAGCAACAAATCTTTCAAGATTTCCAATCGCAATCGGAACTCCAGTTGCTTTTTTCATAGTGCATTCTTTCTCGCATTGAATTTCTTGAGGGCAAACTCGACCACAAATAGCAGGCAAGGAATTGGTCTCTTTTATTTTCTTAGCAGCTTCAACAAATTTCCCCTTTTCTATTAATTTTATAAAAGTTGGAATATCAATCCTTACAGGACAGCCTTTTATACACTGAGGGTTTGCACAATCTAAACATCTCTTTGCTTCCTCCACTGCCTGATCCTCTGTTAATCCTAGATTAACTTCTTTGAAATATTTTATCCTCTCCTCGGGCTCCCTTTCCGGCATTTTCTGCCGAGGGATCTTCATCCTTTCTTTAACAGGGATAGATTTTCTTAATTCTTTTCTCCATTCTTTTTCAAACTCTTCTCTATATAATTCTTTCTCTTTCATTTTTAATTCCTAAATTAGTCTTTTTTCCCACTCACATAAAGAAAGAATCTCATCATCGAAGTAAAATTTTCTCCGAGCAAATAATTCCTCCCAGTCAACAGAATGACCATCAAACTCTGGACCATCCACACAGGCAAATTTTGTCTCTTCCCCTATTTTAACCCTACATGCCCCGCACATTCCTGTACCATCAACCATTATAGGGTTTAAACTAACTGTTGTTTTAATCTTATAGGGCTTTGTGGTTTCACTGCATTTATACATAAGATAAGTGCATCCTACTACTATTACTCTGTCAATCTTTTCCTTTTGAATTAAATCTTTAAGAGCCTCAGGAGCATAACCATTGAAACCATATGAACCATCTCTGGATGAAACTATGAATTCATCGCTTGCCTTTTTTAACTTTTCCTCCCAGTATAGCAAATATTTACTTCTCACATCAATAAGGGTGATCACTTCATTTCCCTTTTCCTTTAAGGCTTTAACTATAGGATAAATAGCTCCAATTCCATAACATCCACCAACGCATACAACTGTCCCAAAATTATCTATTTCAGAAGCTCTACCCAAAGGTCCGACAAAAGAAGGAATCGAGTCTCCTGCATTTAGACGAGACAGCTTAAAGGTTGATGTTCCCACTACCAGAAAAACCGAAGTTATGGTGCCTTCTTCTTTGTCCCAGTCTGCTATTGAAAGCGGTATTCTTTCTCCCTTTTCGTCTGGCATTATTATTACAAATTGACCAGGTTTGCATTTTTCTGCAATCTTGGGTGCATGAATTTTTATGAGATGTATATTTGGAACAAGATTTTCTCTTTTTATAATTTTAAACATCTTCACTCCTGACTATTTTTATCTCTGATAATTGTGTATCAGGAACTTTTGTATCTGATTCAATAGGTAAGGTTAAAATCTTTGAGAAATAATCATTAAATAAAGAGGAATGCAAATAAACAGTATTTTGAGAAATATCTTCATTAATTTTAACCTCAGCTTCAACTTCTATGGATTTTAAAATAATTTTTAGCCTATCCTTTTCCTTTAAATCTAATCTCTTACAATCTTCTGGATTTAATTCCACGATATTGTATCCTCTTATTAATGCTACACCCCTATTATTTTTTATAAGAGAAAAACCCCTGTAATTATCAAGATCATTCCTGAACATAAGCAATAACTGAGAATTCCTACTTTTCTTTATAAAATCAGGAATTTTTTCTATATCTTTTAATTTTCTGGGCTCTTTTAGAGAGATTTCAATTAAGAAGGATTCACCTTCTCTAAGGCGTGAGTAAGAAACTTTTTGAAAATAAGGAATCACTTTTTTAATTTCTTTAAATATTTCATTAATAGAATTATATTGAAATCCTTCGCCAATTATTTTCTTTCCGATTTGGGCAATAATCCACCAGTCTGGTTTCGAGTCTTCGAGGGGCTCTATAACTTTATTCGAAAATTGAATTCTACCCTCTGTATTAATAAAACTTCCTTCTCCTTCTGCCCAAGTGCAAGCTGGTAAAATCACATCTGCATTCTCGCATATTTGAGTGAAAAATGGGTTTTGCACTATGATAAAATCAAAATTCTCTTTCACAATCTCTGGAATATCTCCAATAATGTAAAGAACTTTAATTTTTTTGTCATTTAAAATTTCCATCAAGGAAGAACCTAAATTCTCTGGAATAGAACCTTTCCAGACTTTTTCAAAAGCACTAATATTCTTTTTATCTCGTATTTCAATACAACCCGGTAAGATATATGGTGATATTCCAAAAATCCAAGCTCCCCTTGAATTGCTTTCCTCCCACAATGGAAATAGTTTAGAGCCAGTCAGGATCGCCAGATTATTTAACAATTTAACTGTGTCTGAACTATTATTTAACTGCAGAAATTCCAAGCCGTATATGATTATGCACGGTGTTTGATTTCCAATTAAATCTGATAATTCAGTAATTTCCTCAGAAGGAATTCCACTCTGCTTTTCAATCTCCTCAAAACTTATTTTGTTTATATTTGTCAAATCAGAAGTTTTCTCATTCAATTTCTTTACCAAACCTAAAATGAAATAAAACTCTCCACCGGGTTTTGTTTTGATCTCTCTGTAAGGAATAAATCCAAGTCCGGGTTTTCTTGAACCAATATGAATTAATTTTGCCCCATTATCAGTGGCTTTTTTCAATTTTACATTTAATAAAGGATGATAATAACCGATATCGAGACCAAGAAGTATAATCAATTTTGCTTGCTCGATCTCTTGAAGATTATATGCATTGGCAAAATCTTTTATTTCACTATAAGTTGAAATTGAAGTGAATCTCGAGGAAACATCTATATTATTAGTTTTTAATGCTAATCTTGCAAACTTCTGAATTAAGTAGTAATCTTCATTAAAAAGTTGGGGAGAAACTATAAATCCAATTTCTTCTCCTTTATATTTTTTTAATTTTTCCACAACAAAGTCTAATGTCTCCTCCCAGCTGGTTTCTTCAAGATTCCCGTTTTTCCTTATAAGTGGATGAAGGACTCTATCTTTATTATGCACTATATCTGTAATTGTAAATCTTCCTCTTAGACATGCCTGTCCTTGATTTGTTTCTCCTTTTATATCAGGGTATGAACCTATAATTCTGTCTGGTTTTCTTTCAACTACTAATCGACAACCTATTCCACAATAAGGACAGATGGCTGTTACCACCTCGTCTGATGTCCCATACAATCTCCTCCCCTTTTCCGATAGTGCTCCTGTTGGACAGACATCTACACACGCTCCACAGAACTGACACCCTGCATCTATATGACTCCTATTAAAAGCGGTCCCAACAACTGTTCTGGGCCCTCTATTCACAAAAGTTAAGGTTCCTACTCCTCTTACTTCATGACAGACTCTTACACACTTTCCGCACAGGATACATAGATTATAGTCTCTCTCAAAAAATGGGTCTTCCCTTTCAATGGGAAGATTTCTATATATAGAAGGAAGATCAATTTTTTCAATTCCAATGTATTTCACAACCTCTTGCAATTCACATTGATTATTATTTGGGCAGAATTCACAGCCTGTAATCTGATCAACTTTTCTTATGGTTGCCTTGTATTCGTCACAATTTTCTTTATGCTGACATACCAGACACGAATTCGGATGTTCAGTCAGTATAAGTTCAAGCACCTGCTTTCTGATTTTCTGAATTTCAGATGTAGAGGTTTTAATTTTCATTCCATCTTCAGCAGGAGTGGTACAGGAAGTGGGATAGCCTTTCATCCCTTCAATCTCAACAATGCATAAACGGCAACCTCCAAAGGGTGAAAGAAAAGGATGATAGCATAAGGTTGGGATATAAATGTCTGCTTCTTTTGCTGCCTCTAATACAGTTACTCCTTTTTTTGCAGTAACTTCCTGACCATCAATAATTAACTTTATCCTTTCCACTATCTATCCTCCTTTTCCTTCTATTTCCTTAGTAATATTTTCCAGTTCCTTTTTTCCTGACAATTTAATCACTGCATTAACTTTGGGAGGACAAACCTCTTGACACATTCCACATTTAATACATTTTTCCTGATCAATAACATGGACTTTTTTCCTTTCTCCTGAAATAGCTTCCACTGGACAATTTTTGAGGCAGAGCAGACATCCCACACATTTTTCAGGAAGGATATAATATGCTATCAAAGCAGTGCATACTTTTGCAGGACATTTTTTATCGTATATATGAGCCTCATATTCTTTACGGAAATATTTTAATGTGGTTAAAACAGGATTGGGAGCGGTCTGACCAAGACCACACAAAGAACCATTTTTAACTGTCTGAGCAAGTTCTTCCAATTTAACAATATCTTCAGCTTTTCCATCACCTTTAACAATTCTATTCAATATTTGAACCATTTGACGTGTCCCAATTCGACATGGCACACACTTTCCACAGGATTCATGTTGAGTGAAAGTAAGGAAATAACGTGCCACATCAACCATACATGTATCCTCGTCCATTACAATCATTCCACCAGACCCCATCATTGAACCTGCTTCACTTAAACTTTCAAAATCAATAGGTAAATCAAGCAGATTTTCTGGAATACACCCCCCAGAAGGACCTCCAGTTTGAACTGCTTTAAATTTCTTTCCATTTGGGATTCCACCTCCAATTTCAAAAATAATCTCTCTTAAAGTCGTGCCCATTGGAACTTCAACTAATCCAGTATTATTTATTTTCCCTACCAAAGAAAATATTTTAGTTCCTTTACTTGTTTCAGTGCCAATTTGTGAATACCATTGAGCTCCTTTTGAAATTATTAAGGGAACATTTGCCCAAGTTTCAACATTATTTATATTGGTTGGCTTTTTCCATAAACCTCTTTCAGCAGGATAGGGAGGGCGAGGTACAGGAAAAGCCCTTCTTCCTTCAATGGAAGCAATCAAAGCAGTCTCCTCTCCGGATACGAAAGCTCCAGCACCTTGAACTATATCTACACTAAAACTGAAACCAGAACCAAGAATATTTTTACCTAAAAAATTCCATTCTAATGCTTGCCTCACAGCTTGAGAAATATTTTTTACAGCTAAAGGGTATTCCTTCCTCACATAAATATACCCTCGATGCGCTCCAATTGCATAAGCTCCTATGATCATTCCTTCTAATACACTATGAGGATTACCTTCTAAAAGGCTTCTGTCCATATAAGCTCCTGGATCTCCTTCATCACAATTACAGATTATATATTTTTCGGTTCCTGAAGCTTTTCTGCAAATCTCCCACTTCAAACCTGTTAGAAATCCTGCTCCGCCTCGTCCTCTTAAGCCCGAGTGTTTAATTTCATTAATAACTTCCTCAGGTTTCATTTCAGTTAGAACCTTAGCTAACGCTTTATAGCCTCCTATTGCTAAATAATCTTCAATGTTTGTCGGATCAATTAAACCATTATTCCCGAATATGAGCCTTTTTTGTTTTTTATAAAATGGAACTTCTTTTTCTTTTTCAATTTTACAATTTGTAATTGGATCTATATAAAGGAGACGGTCAATTATTTTCTTATTGATAATTGTTTCATTTATAATTTCCTCAACATCATCTGGCGTCACCTTTTGATAAAAAATGCCTTCTGGCTGAATTACCACAATAGGACCTCTTTCACAAAAACCATGACACCCAGTTATTTTCAATTCGATCTTATTCTTTAAATTCTTTTGCTCAATTAATTTTTTAAACTTTTCAAAAACTTCTCGACAATTATAAGCCTGACAACCAGTTCCACCACAAATTGTAATTAATCTTTTATATCTTTTTCTTTTTTCAATAATACTTTTTCTTTTAATTTCCAATTCCTCTAAACGAATATTTTCATTCTCCATGCCTTTCTTTCTCCCTATATTTCTTTAATAATTCTCTTGCTTTTTGAGATGTCATTTGTCCATAATATTGATTATCTATTATTATAATAGGCCCTAAAGCACAAGCTCCCACGCAATTGACAATTTCTAAAGTAAATAATCCATCTTTAGTTGTTTCTTTTTCCTTAATTTGTAGTTCTCTTTGGAGTTCTTCAAGAACTCGAGGAGCGCCCCTTACATGGCAGGCTGTTCCCATACATACTGTAATTAAATGTTTTCCTGGTGGGGTTAGACGGAAAGACTCATAAAAAGTTGCTACGCCATAAACTTCATTCTCGGAAACATTTAAAAATCTTGAAAGTTGTCTAATTGATTCTTCCGGGAGATAACCATACTTATCCTGGATAGCCTGTAATAACGATATTAACTCCCTTTTTTTCCCTTTGTATTTATTTAATATTTCCTTTATATTAATGCGTTCTTCCATTTTAAAATATGATATTAAAAAAAATATGAACAGAAAATTATACCTTATTTCCCTCTAAAGTCAAGCTTTCAATAGTTTTTTCTGATGGATTAACCTCTATTGCCATAAATATTTTTATGCTAAAATTAATTTAGCATGAGAAATAAAAAAAGAATTATTCTAATAGTTATTTCTTCTACCATTATTGTTTTTTCTTTAATTTATTTTCTAATTATAAAAGCTCAAAAACCAAGCTTTTCAAAACTTAAAGGAAAAAAAACTTTCAATTACATTCTTATTACTGTGGATACTTTACGGGCCGATAGGATACATTGTTATGGCTTTAATAAAATTGAAACCCCATATATTGACCTGTTTGCAGAGAAAGGCATTAAATTTGAAAGATGCATAGCTCAAACTCCTCTTACCCTTCCATCCCACACCTCATTACTCACAGGAACTCAACCTATATTTCATGGTGTTCGAGACAATGGAGGTTTCCTAGTGCCTCAGGAATTAATTACCATTGCAGAATTATTCAAAGAGAAAGGTTACAATACTTCCGCGTTTGTCTCAGCATATGTTCTTGACTCGAAATGGGGATTGAATCAGGGTTTTGACTACTATTTTGATAGATTTGATTTGAGTAAATTCAAAACAATCTCTCTTGGTCGCGTTCAGAGGAGAGGAGAAGAGACAATGGATGAGGCTCTTGCCTGGCTTAAAAAGCATAAGGATAAAAAATTTTTCACATGGATCCACCTTTATGATCCTCACACTCCATATGATCCTCCATCTCCATTTAAGGAAAAATATCCTGGAAGGCCATATGTAGGAGAAGTCGCTTATACCGATTATCAACTCGGAAGACTCTGGAATTATTTAGAGGAAAATAATCTTCTTGATAAAACAATAATTGTATTTACATCTGACCATGGAGAGAGTCTTGGAGAACACAAGGAAAGCACTCATGGCTTTTTTATCTATCAGGAAGCTATTCATGTTCCATTGATTTTTGTTTTTCCTTTTAAAAAACTGCAGGGACTGGTTCGATCCCAGGTTGTTTCATTAGTCGATATTATGCCCACGATTCTTGAGATGGCAGGGATTCCACTACCTTCTCAAATTCAGGGGAAAAGCCTAGTGCCTTTATTTTTTAACAATAATGAACTTGAGGATAATTTTGCCTATTCAGAAACCTATTATCCAAGATTTCATTATGGATGGAGTGAGTTAAAAGGAATTCAAAATAAAAGATATAAATTAATAATCGCACCAAAAATAGAACTCTACGATTTAATAAATGACCCCGATGAGAAGATCAATCTGGCGTCGAAAGAGCCTGAAATTTTAAATGAATTAAAGACTCTTGCAAATAGATTCATGGAAGAAGCGAGTAAGAATGCGTTTCAGGTTGATTATCGTCAAATGGATGAAGAAACAAGACAAAAACTCACTGCTCTCGGTTATATTGGGACCTTTACCGATCAATCCCAACTGGAAGGAAAAGAACTTGCAGACCCAAAAGATAAAATCACTGTTTTCAATCGTCTATCAAGAGCAAGAGAACTCGGACTTGAAGGAAAATTTGAAGAGGCTGTTAGGATTATTAAAAAAATTATAAGGGAAGACCCTGATATAATTGATGCTTATTTCACACTGGGTAATTTATATTTTAAAGAAAACAAGTTTGATAAAGCTATTGAATATTTCTTTAAAGTTCTTGAGAGAAAGCCTAATGATACTTTCACAATAATTAACATTGCGAATTCATATATTAAAATGGGTAAACTTGAAGATGCTGAAAAAATTATTCTGGATTCCATTGAAAATGTTACTCCTGATTCCCAGTTGTATTTTATTCTGGGAAATATCAAAAATTCTCAAAAAAAATATGATGAAGCTATAAGGTACTACAAAAACTGTCTGGAATTAAATCCATATTCTGCTTCTGCATATAGTGCTTTAGGTGGAATTTACATTATTCAAAACAAATTGGATGAAGCTGAGGAATATCTTAAAAGGGCATTAGAACTTAATCCAAAATTAACGAACTTACATTATAACTATGCTCAATTTTTTGAAAAAAAGGGCGACTTGCTTCGGGCTGCAGAAGAATACAAGAAAGAACTGGAAAATATTCCACATAATTTTAGAGCCAGTTTTAACCTTTCAAGAATATACAGAATTCTGGGCGATGTGGAAAATGAAGAGAAATATTTAAATAAAACCATTGAGTCAAATCCTAATTTTCCCTTAAGTTACTTTTACTTAGCAAGAATTTATCTTAATCAAGGTAGGGATTATAAAAAGGCTATAGAGCTTGTTAAAAAGGGGATTTCTTTAAAACCCGAAAGGGAATATTTACCTTTCGGATATTTTCTCCTGGCTGATCTCTATAACAGACTCGGAAATGATGTTCTTTCCCAGAAATATGCTGAAAAAGGGAAAGAAATTCAATCCTCCACAAATCATTAAAAATAAAAAATGCCGAAGAGGGGACTCGAACCCCTACCCCCTTGCGGGGACTAGATCCTGAATCTAGCGCGTCTGCCAGTTCCGCCACTTCGGCATTGCCATAAATATTATACGAAAGGAATAGATTAGAAACAAGTCTGATTATTATTTCTTTTCTTTAAAAGAAATTCTATTTATTAAACTATAGATTATTGGAATAATAAAAAGAGTAAGAAAAGTGGTTGCGAATAAGCCTCCAATAACAGCAATTGCCATAGGAGAACGAAATTCTGCTCCTTCTGAGGTGCTCAAAGCCATCGGCAACATCCCGAGCATTGTTGTAAAAGCTGTTATCAATATAGGTCTTAATCTCACAGAAGCCCCAGTTATTATTGCTTCTCTTGCATCAATCCCTTTTCTTCTCAATTGATTAATATAATCAATCATAACAATCCCATTATTAACTGCTATTCCTGCAAGTATAACAAATCCAATTAGAACCGGGAGATTAACCGTTTTTCCTGTTATCAATAGTGCTAAAATAACACCTATGAAACTTAAGGGAATAGTGAACATAATTACAAAAGGATGGGAAAATGATTCAAATTGTGATGCCATAACCATATAAACAAGCAAAACAGCAAGGGCAAAAGCCTGTGCCATCACAACAAATGCATTCTGCATCTCTTTGTATTGACCGCCGATCTCCACAAAATAACCAGAGGGAATGTATTTTTCTATACCTGAAAGTCTTTTTCTTATATCTCTAACTATGCTACCCAGGTCTCTTCCAGCAATATTAGCAGTAACAGAAATCTTCCGCATTTGATTTTCTCTGTTGATTTGAATTGGCCCAATTCCTCGTTTAAAATCCGCTACTTGAGCTAAATAAAGACTCTTGCCAAAAGGGGAGAGTATTTTTATCTTTTTTAAATCTTCAATACTATCTCTATCCTTTTCCTGAAGCCTCACCCTTATATCTATTTCCTCACCCCCTACTCTATAACGGGTCGCTATCTTTCCTAAGGTGGCGGTCTGCACCACTGAAGCAATCTGTCCCACTGTCAAGCCCGAGCGAGAAGCATATTCTCTATTTATCTCTATCTGATATTCTGGTTTTCCTTCCATTAAAGAATGGGTTAAGTCCCTTATACCCTCTACATTTTTTATTCTCTCAATAATATTGTCTGCAATTCTTTTCATTAACTCTAAATCCTTACCATAAATCTTTATGTCTATCGGTGTTCTACTTCCTCCAAAGAACATCTGACTCATATCAATTGCTTCAAATTTTGCATTTTTAATTCTCGGGAGTTTATGTCTTATTCTTTCAAGTATCTCACTGCTAGGGATTTTCCTTTCAGGTTTGCTCTTTAATCCAACCCATATAAAACTCTCATGCGGACCAGCTGCAGAAAATCCCATTGCGACATCCATTGGATCCTCCTCAGCAGGCGTTCCAATTGTGGAACTTATAATTTCAACATCTTTTTCCTTTAAAAAAACTTCCTCTACAAGATTAACAACTCGCGTCGTTTCACTTAATGATGTTCCAACTGGCAATTTTAAGTCCAAAATAATCATGCTTCTATCAATTGCTGGCATAAACTCAGTTCCAATAAATGGAATTAATAATAATGAAATAATAAAAATACCAAATGCAATTAATAGTACCTTTCCTCTATGTTTTAAAGCCTTAAACAAAATATTCTTATATAAATTCTTGACTTTTAAAAATTGTCGTTCTCCAAAACTTTTTTCATATTCCTCCTTTGTTCTTCTTATTTTAAAAAGCAGTGAAGCAAAAAGTGGAACAATTGTCAGGGCAACAAAAAGAGATGATATTAATGCGAAGGAAACTGAAAGAGCCAAGCCTCGCACTAATTGACCGGTAATGCCTGATGCAAAAAGCATAGGGAAAAAAACAGCAATTGTGGTTAAGGTTGCTGCTGTGATTGCCATTCCAACTTCTGAGGCACCAATTTTAGCTGCACTTTCACTGTCTTTCCCCTCCTCAAGGTATCTGAATATATTTTCAATTACAACTATAGCATTATCAACAAGCATTCCTATTCCAAGGGCAAGACCACCAAGGGTCATAAGATTTAATGTATATCCAGCTACATAGAAGGCAATAAAAGTTGTAATTATTGAAAGAGGAATTGCAAACGCTATAGTTATTGTCGGACGCCAGTTACGAAGAAATAGGAAAATAAAAAATATTGCTAATATTCCACCTATTAGTGCATTGTTTGCGGTTCTATTGGTTACTCTTTTAATCATGTCAGACTGGTCCATTATTTCATGAAATTTAATATCTGAAGGAAGGGTCTCCTTTATTTTTTCTATTTCCTTTTTAACCTCATTTACTGTTTTAACAGTATTGGCGTCTGATCTCTTATTTATCATTATAAAAACGCCTTTTTTCCTCTGAATTCGACTCACATATCTTGTCTCCTTTATTGTATCCTCAACTTTAGCTATCTCCTTGAGATAAATTGGTTTTCCATCCTGTGTTGCTCCTACAACTATGTTTTTAATTTCCTCAAGATTTTTAAACTCTCCCACAGTTCTCACAAGATACTCTGAATGAGCTTCCTCAATATATCCAGCTGGAAGATTTAGATTTTCGAACTTTATTGCCTTAACAACCTGTTCGAGTGTTAAATTTCTTGATTCAAGCGATGATCTATCTATATTTATGAGAATCTCTCGTTCTTCTGGGGAGAAGACCTGTGCTGAAGCAACTCCATCAAGCCTTTCTAATCTTCCAGCTACACTATCCTCCATTATTCTTTTTAATTCCCTTAAATCCCTCTTATTTGATGTCACTCCATAAAAAATAATTGGGAATTGAGTAAAACTAAATTTTACTACCAAGGGATCGGTTGCATCTTCTGGAAGATAATTTCTATATAATCCTATACGATCTCGTATGTCCTGAGCAGCAAAATCAAGATTTGTTCCCCATTCGAACTCAACCATAACAACGGAAACTCCTTCTTGGGATATTGAGCTAACTTTTTTGACCCTGTTAACCGAACTTACAATTTGTTCAATAGGCTTTGTAATTGTGTTTTCAATTTCTTCTGAGGAAACGCCACTATAAATTGTCACTATTGAAACAGTGGGGTAATCTATATCAGGGAAAAAGTCAAGTCCTAATCTCGAAAATGCAATAAACCCTAATACGATTAAAATTCCGGTTATCATTATTGTGGTTACTTTTCTTTTTACAGAAAACTCTGGAAGATTCATTTTTTAAACCTCCCCTTCAATCCTCACTTTTGCGCCATTCTCTAAACCATAATTACCTTCAATAATTACATATTCTCCCTCTTCAATTCCTCTTATGATTTCAACTCTATCCTCTTCTCTTAAACCTGTCTCTACTTCTCTCTTCATGGCTTTCCCATTTTTTACAACAAAAACATAATTACCATCTATTACTGCTTTTTCTGGAATAATAATTGTATTTGAACGAGTTTCTAAAATAATAGAGATTTCTCCAAAAATTCCTGGTTTTAATAGCAAATCAGGATTATCAAACACTGTCTGAACTAAAAATGTCTTGCTGATAGGATCAGCTGCAAGGTTAACAACATGAACGTATCCCCTAAATATTTTGTCAGGATACGCATCCACCTTTAAAATTGCTTTCTGTCCTCTTCTAATTCTTCTTATACCAGTCTGTGGAACATGTAAATTTACTTTAATTTTGGAAAAATCCATTAAGGTAAGTATGCCCTTTGTAGGAGAAAACCCTCCCATCATTGGATTTATTACATCTCCTACTTCTGCATTTTTTGAAGTAATTATCCCAGAAAAGGGAGCTCTCATTATTGAAACTTCTAAATTATGCTTTGCAAGATTAACGGCGGCCTGGGCCTGTTTTAACTGAGCCTCCGCAGCTTCGAAAGCTAATTTAATTTTTTCATACTGCTGAATTGATATTGCTTTCTTTTCAAGGAGATTTCTCATTCTTTCTATATTCCTTTTAGCATCCTCGTAATTTGCCTTTGCAACCTCAAGGGCTGCTTCTGCCTGTTCAAGCTGTAATCTAATTGATCTCGTATCCAACTCAGCCAGTAATTGTCCTTTTCTAACATAATCTCCAACCTCCACATAAATCTTTGCAACTTTACCTGCTATATCTGGAATAATATCAATTTTATTCCATGCTTCTAAGGTCCCTGTATAGGTCAATTTACTTGAAATTTCTCCAAATTGAGCTTTTATGACTCTAACAGGAGTCGCTCCAGCCTCAAATTCTCTTTTAGAAGATTCCCGCTTTTTACAAGATGTGAATATTACAAGAAGAATTAGTACTATTATGGCGAGTATTAACTTTATGTTTCTTATCACTTTATCCTCCTTTCAACAATTTTTGATAGATCATATCCAATTGCTTTTTCTATTTGTGCAAGAGCAACCGCATAATCAAAAAGTGCTTGTGTATAATTTGTTTTTGCCTGTGTTAAGGCAACTTGGGCGGAGCTAACATCAAGACTGGTAGCTAAACCCTCTGAGTAATTTAATTCTGCAATTCTCACACTTTCCATAGCCTGTTCAACATTCTTTTCCTGGGATTCTAAGGTCTCCTTAGCCTCTTTAATTTTCAATATTGCTTGTCTAACTTCCAGTTTTATATTTTCTATCAAAGCTTTTTTATTCAATTTTATTTCCTTAAGAAAAGCCTTTGATTGACCTATCTTTGCAGAAGTTAGAAATCCACTAAAAATTGGTATGGACAGAACAAGATTTATATTGTAGTAATTCTGCCATTTATCCTTATCAAGGGAAAGTTCGTTTCCCCAGATATTATAATTTCCAACAATGGAGAGAGTTGGGAAATTATATACTTTTGCTAACTTGAGCATCTGTTCCCCAATTTTTTCCTGATAATTCAACTGAATTAGTTCAGGACGATTTTCTAAGGCTATTTCCATACATTGTTCCAAGTCAATCTCAAAGGGTTCATATTCCAATTTACCCTTTAATTCAATGGGTGTATTAATGTCAATTCCGAGAATAGTTTTCAAACCTAATAATGCAGATTCATAATTGTTTTTTGCTTTTATTAATTGGGGTTTTAAATTAGCAAGTCTAACTTCTGCTCTGAGTAAATCAAATTGAGATGCCATTCCAACTTCATATAGATTTTTTACGGTTGTTAAATGTTTCTCAGCTAATTCCACTGCTTCTCGGGAAACTTTGACAAACTCTCTTGCAAGAAGACATCCAAAAAAGGCTCTTTTAACTTCAAAAATAACTTGTTGTCTCGCCTGTCTCTCTATTTCTTTTGTTAATTCTAGATTATATTTAGCCTGATTATATGAATAATAAAGTTTTCCGCTCGTGAATAATGGCTGTGTAAAATTTAAAGTAAATTGATAATCCTTTGTAAAATCAATAGTTACTCTGCGAGATGGCATCCCAGGAATAAATGATGGCATCTCAATTTCAAATAATTTCTCTTTAAGAGTGTGTATAGCATTAAAAGTTATTTTCGGGAAAAAATTGGAACGAGCTTCTGCTAATTGAGCTTTTGCTCTTTCAACTTTTTTTTGGACTGCAAGATAATAAGGATTCTGTTTTATTGCTAATTGAATACTCTTCTCAAGCGTCAGAATAATCTTTTCCTGAGACAGAAGAGAAAAAGAAGATATAAACAGTATAATTGAAATCATAAAAAATATTTTCCTATATTTTTTCTTCACTTCTTCCCTCCTTGGCCAATATTCCGTTCAGAAAAATTTGATAGATTGTGTCAGTTTTTTCTTTTAAATCTGATTTATCCTTTTCAATAATTTTCCTTACAGCGTATGCATGTATTATTCCATTTAATGCAGTTATTAAATCATTAACATCAAATTTTTTTAATCTTCCTTTTTTAATTCCATCTAAAAAAATCCTTCCAATTAGCTTCCTATATTTATTGCGTTCTTCTATCATCAAATTCATAAAATTTTTTCCAATTTCTCTCTGAATTTTTTGTCTTTCCTCGGGACTAAAGAAGATGCTGATAAAATTTCTGTTCAAATCATGGGCCTCGAGCCAGTGACTAATTATTTTTTTCATTTTCTCTTCAAATCCCATTTCACTTTTAATGATTGATTCCAGCTTTTCCATAAACTTTTCATATTCTTTTCTGATTATTTCCATAAAAATCTCTCCTTTGCTCCTGAAATAGTGATAAATTGTTGCCTTTGAAAATGCTGATTCTCTCGCTATTTCATCAACTGTTGTTAGAGAAAAACCTTTTTTTGCAAATAATTTTTTTGCAGCTTCTAAAATATCCCCTTTTTTCATTAATTCTTCTCTCTGTTTCCTTTCTTCTCTATTCATTTAAACTATCCAGTTTAAAAATTAAACTCTTCAGTTTAAAATATAATTTTTTTGTAAAAATGTCAAGCTATTACACATATAAAAAGGTTGAAAAATATTAAAATTATGATTATTATTCAATATGTAAAGCAATGTGCGCCTGTAGCTCAGTAGGATAGAGCAAGGGATTCCTAATCCCTGTGTCGGGAGTTCGAGTCTCCCCAGGCGCACTTGAATATGTAAAATAGTTTAAATAGCATAAAAAAAGTTGTTTTCCATATACGTATTATCAAATTACTAAATCCATTCAATATCAGAAAATAAATCCTGAATAATTTTTGTTTTTTGACTTATATGGAATAAAAAAATTATATTTGAAAACTACTTATATTATAGTTTGACCTTATTAAATCTAAGGGAGGTAAAATTGCAGGGAAGAGTGAATCAAGCAATTCCGAGAGAATTGATAATATGGGCCATTTTTTTTATTGTTGTATCATTATTTTTTCAATTTTTACATGAATGTGGACATGGTTTTGGCTCCCAGATTGATGGTGTTCATGTAAGTACAGGATTTAACCGAGTAGGTGATGTGGGAAAACGACCAAGTGATCAAGACTTTCGTTCAGAGCAAATAATAACTTGGACTTTAAATTCAGGTGGTTTGCTTGGGCCTTTTGTCAACTGGATGTTTGCCATTGTTTTTACTATTCTTTTAATGTTTTATTCAAAAACTAACTTAAAAGCTTTTTTTATTGGAGGAATTGCAATAATAAATGCACTCATGAGATTTCTTCCTATGACAATTTTTTTTATTGGAGCGAGTAAGGGGGAATTATGGCTTGAGGATGAAGTAAGCTGTGGATTAAGAGCAATAGAAGGGATAAATTTTCCAATGCCTTTATTAGATTTTAAAATATTATCAAAATCCCAATCTGCTCTTTTTCTTTCAGAACCAAAATTATACTTCTGGCCTATTTTATCCTTTATAATTTCATTAGTTTGTTTAGTTTCTACATATTGGAAATTAAATAAGCTATTTAATGAAATTATATGTTCAAGGCTCTACAGATGGTTCTTTTGGTTTTTGCCTTTTATTTTATGGCCATTGATATATATAATTGGAAGTTTTCTTGATAATATGATTCGGATTAATTGGTAGATCTTAAACTCTGTATTCTGAAAATTAGATAAGGAAAGCCAACTATTTAATAATTTCTATACAAGTTATTCTCACTCGCTTATTTAATCTTTTAGAATCCTGGTGCTGGGCTATTTTGACTTTTCTTGTATTAAAGAATATAATTTGAGATGTGAAAAAGGAATTAGAAGGCTTTATTGAACCGGGAAGCGAGGAAGAAAAACTAATAAAAAAAATTGATTTTTCACGTTTACCCCGCCATATAGCAATTATAATGGATGGCAATGGACGATGGGCAAAAGAAAGAAATCTCCCTCGAATAAGAGGACATGAGGAAGGAATCAAATCTGTAAAGGAAACAGTTGAGACTTGCGCTCGTTTAGGAATAAAATATTTAACCCTCTATGCGTTTTCAAAGGAGAACTGGAAAAGACCAAAAACAGAAGTAAATGCTTTATGGAAATTGCTTGAAAATTATTTAAGAAATGAAGATAAAATCTTAGTTGAAAATAATTTATCCTTAAAAATGATAGGCCAATTAGAAGGTTTACCAAATTCTGTTCAAAGAGAGCTAAAAAGAGTTATAGATTTAACGAAAAATAACAATGGAATGTATATAATTCTGGCTCTGAATTATGGTGGAAGAACAGAAATAGTTGATGCTGTTAGGAAATTATTTGATGAAGCAAAAAAAGGATTTGATATTAACAATTTGGATGAATCTTCTTTTTCTAAATTTTTATATACTTCAGAATTTCCAGACCCAGATCTTGTAATCAGAACAAGCGGAGAAATGAGAATTTCAAATTTCCTCCTTTGGCAAATAGCCTATTCAGAAATATGGATTACTCCTGTGCTATGGCCTGATTTTAGAAAGAGAGACCTTTTAGAAGCAATTCTGGATTATCAGAAGAGAGAAAGAAGGTTTGGTGGTTTGTCCCCCAGTGATTATAGTTGAAAAATGAGTTTGAGGAAAAGATTGCCTACAGCATTTTTTTTAATTTTAATAGTATATTTAGGAGTTAAATTCCTTCCTCTTCTTGGTTTTTTTTTGTTTCTCCAAATTGTAATTATTCTAGCTCTCTATGAGTTTTATAAACTATTACCAAAAAAGGTTTCTCCTCAAATAATAATTGGCTTTATCTTCGCAATATTTATAGCCTTTTATTTCTATTACAATAAAATAGATTTTAAATTCATAATTTTTATATTTCTTTTAGTCCTTTCAATTTATTATTTGGTATGGATAAAAGATGAAAATAAACTTGCAATTTTCCCGTCCTCTCTTGCCCTAACTTTTCTCTCTGTTTTTTATGTTAGCTTTACTCTAAATCATTTATTTTACATTCAGAAGAAATCATCTTCCCTTGTTTTATTTTTACTTACAGTTGTATACCTCGGAGACACTGGTGCATATATGTTTGGTAAATTATGGGGAAAAAGAAAACTGGTTCCAATCGCTAGCCCGAATAAAACTTGGGAGGGTGCAATAGGAGGAGTAATTTTTTCCATTCTGGGTGCAATAATAGGACATTTCCTATTTCTGAAGGAAATATCAGTGGCGAAAGCAATTTTAAGTAGCATATTCATAAGCTTTATTGGTCAATTAAGCGATCCAGTTGAATCTCTTTTTAAAAGAGTTGTTAAAGTGAAAGATTCTTCAAGTATTTTACCTGGACATGGAGGAATTTTGGATAGAATCGATAGTTTAATTCTTGCAGCTCCATTTTTTTATTATTATATTATCTTTATTTGGAAATTATGACCGTAAAAAAAAGAATTTCAATTTTGGGCTCCACTGGTTCAATTGGTCAGAATGTATTAAATGTAGTTGAAAATTTTTCCCATCAATTCGAAATCGTTGGACTTTCAGCAGGCTCTAATATAGAACTATTAATGGAACAAATTGAAAAATTTAAACCAAAAATAGTTTCCATTAAAGAAAAGAAAATGGCAGATTTAATAATGGAAAATTTTAAAGGAGTAGAAGTTGGATATGGAGAGGAAGGACTTGAAAAGGTAGCAACTCATCCATTGAATGACATGGTAGTTTCTGCAATAGTTGGAATAGCTGGTTTAAGACCCACCTATAAGGCTATAAAAGCAGGCAAAAATATTGCTTTAGCAAATAAAGAATGTTTAGTGGCTGGAGGAAAGATAATAATGAATGAAGCAAAAGAGAGGGGAGTGAATATTATTCCAATCGACAGTGAACACAGTGGTGTATTTCAATGTTTGAAAAAGGAAAAAAAAGAATATGTAAAAAAAATTATTTTAACTGCTTCTGGTGGACCTTTCTTTAAGACCTCAATTAAAGAACTCCAGGAAAAGAAGGTTGAAGAAGCTTTAAAACATCCGAGATGGAAAATGGGGAAAAAGACAACTATAGATTCTGCAACTTTAATGAATAAGGGATTAGAATTAATAGAAGCCTACTGGTTATTTGATGTCAACCCATCTCAGCTTGACGTATTAATTCATCCCCAGAGTATAGTTCATTCACTAGTTGAATTTAAAGACGGTTCAATTTTAGCGCAAATGAGTATTACTGATATGAGAGTTCCTATTCAATATGCTCTGAGTTACCCTGAAAGACTTAATAATTCGTGCCTATTTTCATTAAATTTGGCTGAAATAAATACGCTAGAATTTTATTCTGTAGATAAAAGAAAATTTCCATCAATAGACTTTGCCCGTAAAGCACTTATTGAAGGGGAAAGTCTTCCAGTGGTATTAAATGCAGTAAATGAGGTTGCAGTGCAAGCTTTTCTGGAGGAAAAGATTAAATTTACCCAAATTTTTAAGATAATAGAATATACACTCGATAAACATAAAAAAGAAAATATTGAGAAGATTGATGATATTTTCAGAATAGATAAATGGGCAAGAGAACAGGCCCACAAATTGATTAAAAAAGGACTATAAAATGATTTCAATAATTGGAACAATAATAGCATTTCTGATTGTTTTTGGTATTTTAGTTTTTGTTCATGAGTTCGGCCACTTTTTTATGGGCAAATTATTAAAAGTAAGAGTTGAAGTATTTTCCTGGGGTTACGGAAAAAAACTAATTGGATTTAAGAAGGGCGGAACTGATTATAGAATAAGTGCCTTACCACTCGGAGGTTATGTGAGATTTGCTGGAGAGGAGGATTATGACAAAAAAGAGCGCTCACCTGATGAATTCATGGCAAAAAAAAGATGGGAGAGATTTCTAATCCTCGTGATGGGTGGATTGATGAACATACTCCTTGCAATATTCCTCATTACAATAGTAAATCTCTCGGGAGTGTCTGTCCCCAAATATATTAATGAACCTCCTGTCATTGGATGGATTGAAGAAGGGTCTCCTGCGCAGAAAGCTAATTTAAAAATAGGCGATGAAATTCTTGAAATAAATGGTAAAAGAACTACCACTTGGAGAGACGTTGAAATTTCTATTGGGACAAGACCAGGTAAAATAATCACCCTAAGGGTGAAGAGGGATAATCGTATTATAAATGTCAAATTAAAAACTGAAGCAAAAACAAAATATAAAATGGGCTATGCAGGATTTCTCGGTAGAATATATACAGAAGTTTTGATGGTCTCATCAGGATCCCCTGCTGATAAAGGTGGGCTTAAACCAGGAGATGTAATCTTAAAAATAAATGGAAAACCAGTTTATTTTTATCAATTTCATACCCTTATTCAGAACAATCCGGAAAAGGAATTAGAATTCCTTATAAAAAGAGGAGCTGAATTTAAAGTTTTGAAAATTACTCCAAAAAGGGAAGGAGGAAAGGGCAAAATCGGAGTGCTCACCAGGCCTGAATCAGAAATTAAAAAATATGGATTATTTAAAGCTTTCTCTCAAAGTCTAAAAGAAAATTACAGAATGGCTTCCCTTGTTCTGGATTTTATTAAGAAATTAGTTTCAGGAGAGGCATCCCCAAGACAGCTTGGCGGCCCGATTGAAATTGCTGCAATTTCATATTCTGCAATGAAAGCAGGAATACTTAGTTTGTTAATGTGGATAGCAATCATTAGTCTTCAGCTTGGAATAATAAATCTCCTTCCAATACCTGTCCTGGATGGTGGGCACATCTTTGTTCTAATTATTGAAGGAATTGTGAGAAAGGATTTCAGTCCAAAAATCAAGGAAAGATTAATGCAAATTGGATTCGCCTTTTTAATACTATTGATGATTTTCGCAATATTAAACGATATTGCAAGGCGTTTACCACAGGGCTGGGAGAGTTTAATTCCTTGGTAATTCAAATGACAAATTTTAAATTTCAAAAAGAAAAAATTAAAAGAAAAAAGACAAAACAAATCAGAATCGGACATGTAACTGTTGGAGGAGAAGCTCCGATTCGAGTTCAGTCAATGACAAAAACACACACATCCAATATCTCAGAAACAGTAGCTCAAATTAAAAGGTTAGAAAAAATAGGATGTGAAATTATAAGAGTTGCTGTTCCTGATATGGACTCTGTCCATGCATTAAAAGAAATAAAAAGACAGATAAAAATTCCCCTGATAGCTGATATCCATTTTGACTATAAATTGGCTATAAAATCAATCGAGCAGTGTGTGGATGGATTGAGAATAAATCCAGGTAATATTGGTGAAAGGAATAAAATAATTGAAATCCTAAAAGTTGCAAGAGAAAGGGAAATTCCTATTAGAATTGGTGTTAATTCTGGGTCTCTTGAAAAAAGCCTGCTTAAAAAATATGGATATGCGAGTGCAGAGGCAATGGTAGAAAGTGCAATTAATCATATCAAATTATTTGAAGATTTTGGATTTACTTTAATCAAAATTTCCTTAAAGGCTCCAGATGTTTGGAGAACGATAAAAGCCTATCGGATGCTGTCAAAAAAAGTTGACTATCCTTTACATTTAGGTGTTACAGAAGCTGGAACCCAATTTTCAGGAACAATAAAGTCGTCTATAGCTATTGGAACTCTTTTAATGGAGGGCATTGGAGATACAATAAGAGTTTCTCTTACTGCTCCTCCGGAAGAAGAGGTAAGGGTGGGTTGGGAAATTCTTAAATCACTCGGATTGAGAGAAAGGGGTCCACTTATAGTTTCATGTCCCACGTGTGGAAGATTGGAGATTGATAATTTTACTGAAATTGTCTTAGAAATCGAAAAGAAACTTTCCCATATAAAAAAACCCCTTCATTTAGCAATTATGGGTTGCGTAGTCAACGGTCCTGGAGAAGCTAAGGATGCTGATTTTGGTGTTGCATGTGGAAGAGGAGTTGGTATATTTTTTAAAAATGGGAAATTTTATAAAAGAGTTAAGGAGAGTGAAATTATCCAGGAATTTATAAAAGAAGTTGAAAGGATGGTAGAGAACTAATGATTAATTCTAAATTATCCGAACTTAAAAAAATTCTTTCAGAAATGGGGAGTGTGCTAATCGCCTATTCAGGTGGAGTTGATAGCACCTTTCTTTTAAAAGTGGCAAAAGAAGTCCTAGGAAAAAATGTTTTAGCTGTCACTGCTCAATCTGAAACATATCCACAAGATGAAATCGAAGAAGCAAAGAAATTAGCAAAAGAGATTGGAGTCAGACATATTATAATAGAGACAGAAGAACTTAAGAATCCTGAATTCTCAAAAAATCCTCCTGAACGATGTTATTATTGCAAAAAAGAATTGTTCTCAAAATTAAAGGAGATAGCGGAGAAAGAAGGAATAAAATTTATTGTTGATGGCTCAAACTATGATGATTTAAAAGATTTTAGACCAGGAATGAAAGCAGGAATCGAGTATGGAATTAGGTCTCCCCTTAAGGAAGCTGGGTTAACCAAAAAAGAAATTCGGCATTTATCAAGAGAACTCGGTCTCAAAACATGGGATAAACCTCAACTTGCCTGTTTAGCTTCTCGTTTTCCTCCTTATACAGAAATCAATCCAATTGATTTAAAACGAGTTGGAGAGGCAGAGAAATTTTTGAAAAATTTAGGTTTAAAACAAATTAGAGTGCGTCATCATTATCCCATTGCTCGTCTTGAATTTTCCTTGGAAGATTTTCCAATAATTTTAGATTCAGGAAAAAGGGAATTAATTGTAAACAAATTAAAAGAACTCGGGTATCTATATGTCACCCTTGATCTTGAAGGATATAAAACTGGAAGTCTAAACAGACTTATTCCTGATAAAGAAAAATAATCCTCAAACAATAATCACTACATTTTATCGAAAAATTTTTTACCATACTAAATTTTTAGGTTTTTTACCGTGAAGAGCAAGAAGAAGATTTTCAGCTGCTGTCATAGCCATTTTATATCTAGTTTCCTCTGTGGCACTCCCAATATGGGGTAAAAGGATTACATTTTCTAGTTTCAATAATTTTTCATTTATTTGTGGCTCATTTTCATAAACATCAAGTCCAGCTCCCCATATTTTTCCTTCTTCAAGAGCAGTGGCAAGAGCTTCTTCATCAATAACTGGACCTCTGGCAACATTCACTAATATTGCATCTTTTTTTAATAATTTTATTTTCTCTGCAGAAATTAGATGATAACTTGTTTCGTTTAAAGATGTATGAATTGTCACGATGTCCGAATTTCTAAGAAGTTCATCAAGGGACAAATAAGAAACATTCAATTCCTTTTCTTCTCTTTCGGGAATTCTTTTAATATCATAGTAAAAGACCTCCATATTAAAACCTTTTGCTCTTTTTGCCACTGCCTTTCCAATTCTTCCAAGCCCTATAATTCCAAGTTTCTTTCCGAAAATTTCTTTCCCAAGAAATAAAGTTAGAGACCAGCCTTTAAATTTTTTCTGTCGCGTGAATAGATCAGCCTGTGGAATTCGTCTTGCAACTGCAAGAATTAAAGCCCAAGTGAGATCAGCAGTAGCTTCTGTAAGAACCCCTGGTGTATTCGTAACATAAATACCTTTCGCCTTTGCATAACCAACATCTATATTGTCATATCCAACTGCACAATTGGCGATAATCTTTAATCTTGGTGCTGAATCCATTATTTCTTTATCTATTCGGTCAGTTAACAAGCAAATTATCCCTTCTTTATCCTTTATTTTTTCAATAAGCTCCTCTTTCAATAAACCTCTATTAATTGCTCCTATTTCTAATTCCACATGCTTTTTCAAATATTCTATAACTTCTGGAATAAATTCTCTTGTTATGAGAACTTTCGGCTTCATCTTAACCTCCATTATTAAATAAACAAAGAAAAATATTTTTTAATTTCTTTTTTAATATCTGAAATTCCAGAAATCCAGGTTTTTTCACCCAGCATGTCAGTTACAATCATAAGGGAAACAGCATCTATTTTATAATATTGAGCCAGAGCATAAACTGCAGAGGTTTCCATGTCAACACAACTAATTCCTTTGTCAGCCATCCTCTTCAACCACTTGGAAGTCTCCCTAAAAGGTGCATCAGTAGAAGCAACTCGTACTATCTTGTATGGAAAACTATATTTTTCTAAAACCTTTTTAATCTCAATTAATAATTTTCTGCTTGCATTGAAAAGTTTCTTATTTTTATAGTAATGGGAAGACGTTCCTTCCTGAGAATAAGCCTCCCCTGCAATAACAATAGAACCGATTTTAATCGCCTTCTCTAATGAACCACAAAATCCAAGTAATATTATTTCATTTGTCCCAGATGCTATGAGTCTTTCAAGACACATAACACTCTGAGGTGCTCCAATTGACTTGAAAATTATGGTTTTATCTTTCAGAAGAAAAATTATACTATTATATAAATTAGATGACTTTAAAATTTTATCTTTGAATAAATTATAAATTATCCCTTCGAATGGTTCATAAGGAATAAGGATTGTTCTATTTTTATTAAAACCTTTTATTGGTTTAGGTTTTAGAACTGGTATGTTCCTTGCTTCTTTTTCCATGCTAATCTAAAATAGATTATATGATAAAAAAAATCATATCAATAAAAAAGATAAATTTAAAGGATGATAGATTTAGAATATCTCTTTGCAATGAATTGACTCTTTTAAAATTTTCAATTCAAAAATTCGGATTGCTAAAACCCCCAATTCTAACAAGAAGGAATAACAAGTTCATAATAATTTCAGGATGGAGAAAAGTCTTAGCATGTCAAGAACTTGGAATTGAAAAGATACCCGCATTTTTATGGAATGAAAGAGATGATTTAAAAATATTGTTATTCAAAATTCATGAATATCTAACTATGAAAAAAGAATTAAATTTTTTAGAAAAGGCACAAATTATATCAAAACTTTACCATTTTGGCATGGAAAAAAGGGAAATTATACAGAATTATCTACCTCTCTTGAAAATAAGCCCATCAAACTATGATTTCGAGACTTATTTATCGCTATCTGAATTAAGTCCATCTATAAAAAGAGCCATATTAAAAGGAAATATAACCTTTCAAGGGGCAAGGGCACTAACCAAGTTTTCCTTATCCGAACAGGAATTTCTTCTACCTATTATCATACCTATGAGTTCTAATTATCAGAAGGAATTTCTAATTAATGTTTATGAAATTTTAAAAAAAGAAGGAATAACCTTAGATGAATTATTCTCAAGAAGGGATTTAAAGGAAATAATTGAATCCAGGAATTTCAGTCAACTTGAGAAAATTGAAAAAATTATAGATAAGGTCAGATCAATTAGATATCCATCTTACACAGCCTTTAAAAAATTTTTTGAGCTTTGGGTAAAAGAAATAAAATTTCCTAAGGGAGTCAATATTCTTCATGACCAATTTTTTGAAGAAGAGAAATTAAGTCTAAAGATAAAATTTAAAAATGATAAAGAATTAAGAGATATTTTGGAAAAACTTGAAAAAATTTGTAATTCAGAAAAATTCAAGGAATATTTTAAAAGAAAAGATGAAATATAAATACATTCCAGATAGAGTTTTTATTGACAGTGAAGTTCTTTATCATCCTATTACTGTTAGAATAACCAACAATTTACGAAAGACTCCTTATGAAATAGTAAAAAATGTTAAAAGTTTTATAAAAGAGTTTAATTTCAATTATAAAAATGGGAAAAAATATTTACTAATAACAAAACAAAAGGGGAAATTTATTAAGCCCTGTCCAGGAACTCCTCATTATCTATGCTGTAATTATTACATTATAAATTTAACTCTGAATTGCCCATTGGATTGCACTTACTGTATTTTACAGTACTATTTGAACAATCCATTCATGATTATTTATGCTAATATCGAAGACTTATTCAGAGAACTTGACAGTTTTCTATCTCCTAATAAATTTTATAGAATCGGAACAGGAGAATTAACCGACTCATTGGTTTTTGATCATTTTACAGAATTTTCAAAGGATCTAATCTCTTATTTTGCGAACAAGAACAATACAGTTTTTGAATTGAAAACCAAAACCACGAACATTGAAAATTTAACGAAGATAAATCCAAATGGTAAAACAGTTGTGGCGTGGAGTCTTAACTCAGACAGAATTGCAAAAAATGAGGAGATAAATGCTCCTTCAAATATAGAAAGAATTAAAACAGCAAAAAAAATAATTTCTTATGGTTATAAGGTTGGATTCCATTTTGATCCTATAATTTTTTATCCAGACTGGGAAAAAGATTATTTTAAAATTGTTTATAACATTTTTGAAAATATAAACGCAGAATATATTGCATGGATCAGCCTGGGAACATTAAGATTTCCTCCTCGATTAAAAGATATTATTCAAAACCGTTTTCCTAAAACTAAAATAGTGTATGACGAATTCATAATTGGTCTTGACGGGAAATTTAGATATTTTAAAACATTGAGACTAAAAATTTATAAAAAATTCGCTAATTGGATTAGAGAACTAAGTAATGGAAAAGTTTTTATATATCTATGCATGGAAAGTAAAGAAATATGGGAGAAAATTTTGGGCTGGAATCCTAAAGGAAAGAGAGAACTCGGGGATAAATTGTGTAAAATCATGCTTGCTAAATAATTTTTAAAATAATAAAATTTTAAAGCGTATGAAGAAAAAGGAAGAAAAAGTCTTAGTTGTAATAAATCCCAAAGCAGGTGTAGGTAACAAATTAAAATTTCATAAAATTTTGAAAAAAGAATTACATTCATATTTTAAAATTGTGGAAATTGTGATGACAAGAAAGAAGGGAGACGGTTTTGAATATGCAAACAAAGGAAAAGAAGATTTTGATTTAATCGTTGCTTGCGGAGGGGATGGAACCATTAATGAGATTGGCTCAGCCTTGATAAACAGTGGTACTACTTTAGGAATAATTCCCTTAGGCTCAGGCAATGGTTTGGCTCGAGGGTTAAAAATTCCAATAGGTTCAGTAAAAAAAGCTGCCCAGGTATTATTCAAGGGTGTGGATATAAATATAGATGCGGGAAGAATTGCGAACCATTATTTCTTTAATGTAGCAGGAATTGGATTAGATGCTCAAATAGCAAGGGATTTCAATTATCATGATGTGAGAGGAATTGCTCCTTATATCTTTTATGCCGTAAAAAATTTTTTAACGAATCCTCCAATAGAATGCACAATAATAAATGATAAAAAAGAGATATTAAAAGACATCCTGATTCTTGCTTTCGCGAATTTTAAAGAATATGGGGGTAAAGCTATAATTGCTCCTTCTGCAAAACCAGATGATGGGCTATTAGATATATGTATTTTGAAAAAACCAAATTTCTTTGTTGCACTTTACCATTTGCCAAATTTATTTTTGGGGAGGATAAATAAATTACCTTACTATTATTCCTTTCAAGCAAACTCATTACATATAAAAGGAAAAACTCCTCTCCTCTTTCACTATGATGGGGAAAAAGGAGAGGAGTTAACAGAGGTAAATATATCAGTGCTCCCAAGAGCACTAAAGGTAAGGGTTATTACTCCTCTTTAGTTTTAATTTCAGTAATTATTCCCATTATATCTATACCAGCATCCTTAATCTTTTCAAATGCTTGAACAATCGCTCCATATTCCAATTCAGCATCTGCTTTTATATAAATCTTCCTTTCACCTGTTTTATCTATAAAAGCTTCCTCAACAGCTTCGGTCAATTTGTCGAGAGTGACCTCTTCCCCATTCAAGAAGATTCTTCCATCCCTTTTCAGGGTAAGTACTACATCAGGGTTTTCAGGCATATTGATTGTATTAATAGCAGCTGGCAATCTTACATCTATTCCCTTATGGATAAGAGGAGTAACAACCATAAATATTATGAGGAGCACTAAAAGAACGTCGCACAAAGGAACTACGTTAGGTTCTGATTTAACATCAGTGCTCTCAATATCAATTGCCATTTTTTACTCCCTTAATAATTAAAATTTATCTTTTTACTTCTTCATGCTGTCTTACAAAAAAGTCAACCAATTCAGAAGTTGTATTTGCCATTTCCGCAGCATAAATATCAACCCTATTAAGGAGAAGATTGAAACACCAGACTGCAATTACTGCAACTCCGATTCCAAATGCTGTAGTAACCAGTGCTTCTGCAATACCTTGAGCAACAGCCCCGATACCACCCGAACCAGTTAAAGCCATTCCTCTAAATGCATTAATAATTCCTGCAATTGTTCCAAAAAGACCAATGAATGGAGCTGATGTAGAAATTGTAGCAAGAACGCTTAATCCTCTTCTTAATTGCTGCACGACTATTGTTGTTGCTCTTTCGCATCCTCTCTGACAGGTTTCAATTTGCTCTTCAAAGGAAAGGTTGCTTTCTTTTCCAGCTAAATATTCCCTGATCCCTGCTGCAGTAACCTGAGCTAAATGACTAACTCTATTTTCTTTTTTAGATGCGAATTCTAAAGCCTCCTCAATTTTTCCCTGCTTTAAAAGATTTGCCAATTTTGGTGCGATTTCCTTAGATTTCTTTTTGGTCCTATTGTAAAAGATATTCCTTTCGATAAACAGATAGACAGCTACAATTGATAAGGCAATAAGTATTATAGCTACTCCTTTAGCCACTGCACCCATAGCTTGCCACATTTCAATTAGACCAAATTCCATTTTTTATACCTCCTCTTGATTTTTATTTATTATTTTTTTCATTTATTGTAATTTAAATGTTACAGTGACAGTGAATATAACGCTTCTTGGTCTTCCATTTATAATCATTGGTTCATACACCCACTGCTTGACCGCATCTATTGCAGCTTGGTCAAGGAGAGGAATTGATCTCAGAACTTTTATGTGTTTAACTCTTCCATATATATCAGTTGTACATTCAAGGATAACTGTTCCTTCAACTCGTGCCTGCTTTGCAATCTCAGGGTAAATAGGAATAACTTTCTTAATCAGCTTTGGAGGTTTTATTGTACCTCCAACTCGAATAGGTGGTTCAACTTCACTTCCAACAACTCCACCAAGAACGCCTCCTACTACTCCGCCCAATACACCTCCTACTACTCCGCCCTCTACTCCGCCTTCTACTCCTCCTTCTACTCCAAAATCAGTTATTTCTTCATCAGTAATTTCTTCTGGAATCTCAACAGGAGCGATTAATTTTCCAGGCTCAATGGGTTTACGTTCAATCTGCTTAACCACTGTTGCTTTTTTTCTTCTAGTCTTTTTTGCTGGAGGTGGTGGAGGTGGTGGAGGTGGTGGAGGTGGAGCAAGGAAAGCTGTTGTAATATTTAAGCTAGGTAGGTTTGAGGCCGTATGTAGCAGAGGAATCACAATTAATGCCAAAATTACAACAGCATGAACAATTAAAGAAATCGGTAGGGAGAGAGCTTTTCTACCTGGACTTTTTTCGCCTTTGATAAAGGAATCTTTGAAGATATCAGGTATTTGCTCTTCTTTTTTTACCATTTTTTTTGGCATTTAATCACCTCTTTTAACAATATTATGCCATAAATAAGTATAAATCATTTATGGTTAAATTTCAATATTTTATTTCTTTATTCCCTTCTTGAAGATATTGTACCAAGCCAACACTATTGGACATGACTGATATATCGTTGAATAAGTTCCACAGATTACACCAATAATCATTGTAAAGGCAAAATCATTAATCACTTCTCCACCAAGAAAATATAAAGCAAGAACTGTTAATAAAGTTGTAAAAGAGGTAATTACTGTTCTACTTAAAGTCTGATTAATGCTATCATTTAAAATTTGTTCAAAGGGCTTTTTCCGACCTAATTTAAGATTATCCCTTACTCTATCGAAAATTACTATGGTATCGTTTAAAGAATAACCAACTATTGTGAGAATAGCAGCTATAACAGGTAAGTTAATTTCTCTATTGGTTAGAGAAAGTATTGAAGTTGTTATTAAAACGTCGTGAGTAAGAGTAAGAATTGCAGCAATTCCATAGCTTATCTGAAATCTTAAAGCAATATAAATGAGCATCCCTATTAATGCCCATATAGTTGCTTGAGTGGCTTTTCGCCTTAGATCATGACCCACAGCAGGGCCCACAGTTTCTTTACTCAAAACCTCAAACTTACCAAGTTCCTTGTGTTTTTTAATGGCTTCAACTATTTTCCTCCCCATAATTTCATGTGCTTCTATCTCTTCCTTTTCTTTTAAGGTAATTGTTCTAATTAAATATTCCTTTTTCCCATGTCCAACTTCTTGAATTCGGCTTTGCCCCAAACCAACATTCCTCAGTGCCTCCCTAATTTTTTCTATAGGAGTGGGCTGTTCAAATTTAATTCTTATTAAAGTTCCACCCGCAAAATCAACTCCAAAATTCAACCCCTTTTTATGCATAATAGAGATAATACCAGAAATTATTATCATACCAGATAACAGAAATGCAAAATATTTATATTTCAAAAAATTTATTTTTGGTTCTTTAAATAATCTCATTTTAAATACTCAATTTTTCAATTTTTTTCTTTCTCGACAATACAATATCAAAAATGAGTCTCGAAACAAAAACCGCTGTAAACATGCTCGCGGATATTCCAATAATCAATGTAACCGCAAATCCCTTTACAGGTCCTGTTCCAAACTGAAATAAGAAAATAGCTGCAATAATTGTGGTTACATTTGCATCAAGAATAGTACGGAAAGCTTTTGAAAATCCACTCGCAATTGCTGCTCTTACTGTTTTTCCTAATCTTAAGTCCTCCCTAATCCTTTCAAAAATAAGAACATTTGCATCAACTGACATGCCAATGGTTAATATAATCCCTGCAATTCCTGGAAGAGTTAAAGTTGCCCTAAAATAGGCTAAAGCACCAGCTAAAATAACCATGTTTAAAATAAGAGCAACTACTGAATTTATACCAGAAAGCTTGTAATAAAATACCATAAAAGCCATAACAAGAATTAGTGCAATTATAGTAGCAGTCAAACCTTTTCTGATTGAATCAGCACCAAGTGAAGGACCTATTGTTCTCTCCTCTAAGTATTTAATAGAAGCTGGTAATGCTCCAGCTCTCAATATTAGTGCTAAATCTTCAGCTTGCTCTACAGTAAACCTCCCTTGAATTGAGGCACTATCAGAGGCGATTCTTTCTCTTATAACAGGACTTGATTGAACTTTTCCATCAAGAATTATTGCTAATAAGCGACCTACATTTTCTGAAGTTGCTTTTTCAAATCTTTTTGCACCAGAAGGAGTTAATGTAAAAACAACGTCAGGATTATTCCATTCATCAACTGAGCGTCGGGCATTTTTTAAATCTTTACCAGTAATAACTGCCACTTTATGTACAAGATAATATCCTCCCTCTGTCCTTGTAGGATCTCCTTTTACAATTTCCATCTGATCAGGCACCTTGCCTCCATAATCTTTTAAAAGAGTTTCTATATCAGGTGCAGGACCAGCTTCTACTAATTTTAATTCCAGAAGTGCTGTTGTTTTAATTATTTTCTTTACCCTTTCAGGATCCTCTACACCTGGGAGTTGAACAAGAATTCTATCCCCTCCCATACCTTGACGTTGAATGACTGGTTCAGCAACTCCAAACTGGTCAACCCTGTTTCTAATTGTTTCTATTGCCTGTTTTACTGCTTGATCTCTTAGATAAGAAGCTACCCTTGCCTTCATCGTTAAGAAGACTTTATCTCCCCTGATAGAGTAATTCCATTCTCTAAAGAGATCATCTAGGATGTCTCTTATTTTCCCTTCTTGTTCTGACTTAATTCCTTCGATAACAATTTCCCCAATTTTTTCCTTTTTAATAGAAGAAAATTCTAATCTTTCTTTCTTAAATTCTTCTTGCAGACGAGCTATTTCTTGGTCTGTCTCTATATTGATGGCATCATCCGTCATAACCTGTAAGACTAAATGAATTCCACCTTTTAGATCTAACCCTAACTTAATCTTTTCCTTAGGAGGATATGCGAGAAAAATAGAAAGTCCGATTATAAATAAAGTGAGTCCCAATCTCCAACCTATTCTTCTACGCATTCTAAAGTCTCACGCCATTGATTATTAATTGAAATTTACATCCGAGCATACTACTTGCTTTTCTACAGGCGAGCATTCTTGAAAGAAAAATCTCAAAGTATTCCATAATCTGGGATATTTCTTGGTCAATTTCGAGAAAAAGGGAAATTATTTTATTTCTTTTATCCACTTTTATTTTTGACTCAGTAACCGCATAGTTCACTCTATCATGTATATCAAAATTTATAAATTTTGTTGTTCTTACTCTTGTGCGATGCACATCAGCTTTATCAGCAATAACAACCGATGATGAAATAGCATCAGTTGGAATTCCAGTTTCTTCCTCATGATTACTTATTGCATTCATAATCAGAGCTATTTCCTTTTCATCCATTCCAAGGGAATTTAAGGTTGTAAATGCAAGCAAAGCACTTGCTTGAGGATGGTTTTCTCTCCCCATAAAATTCCCCATGTCATGGATATAACCAGCAATTGCTGCTAATTCTTGCTCCCTCGATGGATATCCCAATTCTCTCAATATAAATCTAGCATTATCAGCGGTGAATTGGGCATGGCGAAAACCATGTTCAGTATAACCTATCTCTCCAAGATAATTATTACTTTTCTCAATGAATGCTTTTATCTGTGGGTGTTCAGCGATTGTTTTCAAAGTGATCATTTCCTCGCTTTTGGAGTTAGAATTGCCGCAACAGCACTTTTGGCAATTTCTATTTTAACATTTGACGCTATTTTCAATTCTATTCTGTCCTCCTTTACTCCCATTACAGTTCCATATATTCCTCCTGATGTTATGACCTTGTCCCCTGGCTGTAATTGTTCAACCATCTCCCGATGTCTCTTTTGTCTCTTCCGCGCTGGCCATATTATCAAAAAGTAGAAAATCAGAAAAACAAGAATAAATGGAATCAAAGCAGTGAATAAGTTTCCACCTCGAGAAGGAGCCTGTTGCGCCTGCAATAAAAATAAATTAAATAGAGTCATAGATTTTCACTCTCCTTTAAATTATTTAATATATCATTTTTAAATCTTTTAAAAGAATTTAGTCTTATAGATTGCCTAATTTTTTTAAATATGTCAAGATAAAAATGAAGATTGTGAATTGTGTTCAATATAGCGGATGTGATTTCCTCTCTCTCATATAAATGCCTTAAATAGGCTCTTGAAAAATTTCTACATGTATAGCAATTGCAATTCTCATCAAGTGGCCTCGAATCATCCTTGTATTTAGCATGCTTAATAACTATCCTCCCCTTTGATGTAAAAAGAGTGCCTGTCCTTGCATTTCTGGTGGGTATAACACAATCAAATAAATCAATTCCAAGTTCAACAGCCTGAAGAATATCTTCAATATAACCTGCTCCCATTAAATACCTTGGCTTATCTTCAGGTAAATTCGAGGTTGATTTCTCAATTATCTCAAACATCAATGATTTAGGCTCTCCTAGACAAAGACCTCCAATTGCATAGCCATCCATTTCGAGTCCTAATAAATCCTCAATACTCTTCTTTCTTAACTCCCAATAAGTTCCACCTTGAATTATTCCCCATAATTGTTGTGAGCCATTTTTAATTGATTCAAAGTAATCTTTGGATCTCTTAGCCCATAGAGAAGTTATATTAACTGCTTCCTTCAATGCTTCAAATGATGATGGATAGGGTAGGAAATAATCCAATTGCATCATGATGTCAGAACAAAATATGCTCTGAATTTCAATAACCTTTTCTGGTGTAAGAAAAATTTTAGTCCCATCTAAATGGGAATTAAATGAAACACCTTCCTCATTCACCTTTGCAAGTGGTGACAGACTATAAATCTGAAAACCACCGCTATCAGTCAAAATCGGCCTCTTCCATGAGATGAATGAGTGAAGACTTCCAAATTTTTTAATAATTTCAATACCTGGTCTCAAAAATAAATGATATGTATTTGAAAGAATAATTTGAACTCCTAAATCAATGAGTTGTTGATGAGTGAGTGCCTTAACTGTTCCTTGGCTACCTACTGGCATAAAAGCAGGAGTTTCAACCTCTCCATGGGCTGTCTTTATAATACCCACTCTTGCACGGGAATTTTTATCCTTTGCAATTACTTCAAAATTTTTCATTTCCCAAACCTAAAATAAATTACATCTCCATCCTTTATTTCATAATCCTTTCCCTCTAAGCGTACCATCCCCTTTTCCTTTGCATCTTTTAATGAACCAGCATCAATTAAATTATTCCATTCGATTACTTCAGCCTTTATAAATCCCTTTTGAATATCAGTATGTATAATTCCAGCTCCCTCATAAGCACTTGTTCCTTTCTTAATTGTCCAAGCCTTTACCTCGTTCTTCCCAATTGTGAAAAATGAAATAAGATTTAGAAGTTCATAGGATATTTTTAGAAACTTATTTACGCTGAATTCTTTTAACCCATATTCTCTTAAAAACAATTCTCTTTCCTCACCCTCAAGTTCAGAAATCTCCTTTTCAATTTTTCCACAAAAACACAAACATTTAACTCCTTTCTTTTGAGATGAGTAAAAAGACTCAGGAGATTCAATGAGATGAATATCTTTTTCATCAAGATTAATAAGATGGATTAAAGGTTTTTGAGTAAGAAAAGAAAAACCACGAATTTTTCTCTGCTCTTCTTCATTTAAATCTATTTCTCGTATTGCTATACCCACATTTAATTTATCTTTTATTTTCTCCAGTATCTCTTTTTCCTTTTCTTCATCAGGACTTTTTTTTCTTTTTAAATCATGTTCAATCTTTTCAAGTCTTGACTCAATCACAACAAGATCAGACAAAATTAATTCTTCTTCCATATTCTTAATATCTCTTTCAGGATTAACTGATCCCTGGGGATGTACTAATTCAGGGTCTTCGAATGCACGAACTACATGTATCAATCCATCTGCAGTTCTCAAAAGACTTAAATAAGCACTGCTTTTCACTTTCCCCCAAGACAGACCAGCTATATCTACTACATCAATGGATGAATATATTCTTTTCTTTTCTGGGAAAAGCTTCGAAATCTCGTCCAGCCTATTATCCGGCACACTGCATGTCCTAATATGAGGCGCCTCTTCTTTTTCTTCAAATTTTTTTATTTCAATTGTTGCACCAGTAAGAAGATTGAAAAAGGTAGTTTTTCCTGTTTTAGGATATCCAAATATGACAAATTTCATTCTTCTTTAATTTAAATCTATAATTAAAAAAATTGCAACTTGATTTTTTAAATTTGATTTATAAATATAAAGAGTTATAATAAAAAATTGCTGGAGGAGGAAAGATGAGCAAGGGAAAAGCAATTTTTCTTTTACTTAGGGTTCCATTTTTAACGGTCACTATTGCATCCATCTTTTTAGGCGCTACCTTCGCTTTATTTGAGACAAAGCACTTTAATATAGGTTTATTTTTTCTAACTCTTATAGGGGCATCATTTCTTCATTTAGCATGCAATGTAGCGAATGATTATTTTGACTACAAAAGTGGAAATGATATCTTAAATAAAAGTGAAACCCAACCATTCTCAGGTGGAAGTAGAATGATTTTAGACGGATTTGTAAAACCAAATGAAGCATTGGTAATTTCTTTTATTCTAGCAATTTTAGGTTCAGGGATAGGTCTTTATCTTAATTATATAACGAAGGGCAATGTCATTCTATTAGTAGGAATTATTGGATTACTGCTAGTATATGGTTATAATTCTCCACCTCTGAATTTAGTCTACAAAGGTTTAGGGGAGCTTGGAATTTTCTTAGCATGGGGACCTTTAATGGTAATCGGCTCCTATTATGTTCAAGCACAGAAATTATCCCCTTGGGTTTTGATTGTATCTATTCCTCCAGGAATTTTAACAACCCTAGTTCTTCTAATAAATGAATTTGCTGATGAAGAGGCAGATAGAGGCGTTGGGAGAAAAACATTTGTCATAATTTTTGGAAGAAAAAAAGCTTTAAACATTTATTTTTCTTTACTATCCTTATGTTATTTAATTGTAATTATCGGTGTCATATCAAAAGCATTTCCTATCCTTTCACTTATTGTTTTCTTAACTTTTCCATTATCCTGGCTTAGCTATAAATTGGCTCAGAAGAGTTTAGGAAAATGGAAAGAATTCCTTACTTCAGTTAAAGCAACGATACTTATTAATTTAGCTTTTTCAATAATTCTAGGATTATCTTTTCTTATTTAAGGAGATGAAATGAAAAAAGAAAAGAAGAAAAGAGAAAAAGGGGTTATAAGGGAATATTTCGAACTCATTGTTGAAACTGCAGTTTATGTTTTTTTTGTTATGACATTCGTTGTCCAAGCCTTTCAGATACCAACTGGCTCAATGGAGAATACTCTGTTAGTTGGCGATTTTCTCTTAGTTAACAAATTCATTTATGCTCCTTACATTTGGTCCTGGGAGAAAAAAATTCTCCCAATTAAAGAAATAAAAAGAAAGGATATAGTGGTTTTTAAATACCCGAGAGATTTATCAAAAGATTTTGTTAAAAGAGTTATTGCATTGGAGGGAGAAAAGGTTGAAATAAAGAATAAACAAGTTTATGTAAATGATAAACCTTTGAAGGAACCCTATAAAATCCATACTGACGAAAATGTATATTCTAAAGAGGAATACAATTTTTATCAGTCAGTTTTAAGGGATAATTATGGTCCCGTTACTGTTCCTAAGGGCCATTTGTTTGTTTTAGGAGACAATAGAGATAACAGTCTTGACAGCAGATTCTGGGGTTTTCTACCCCGTTCCTACATTAAGGGAAAGCCTTGGTTAATTTATTTTTCATATAAGGCCGAAAGAGGAGCTTATTTGAAAACAGGCATACTGGATAGGATTAAAAAATTAGTGAATTTCATTCCAAAAGCGAGGTGGAAAAGGATCTTTAGAATTATTAAATAAATTTATTTTATTGAGATTTCGTCATAAGAAGAGATAAATATAACAGGATTTTCAGAGCGGAATTCCTCTTTAAAGATTGATTTTATTACAGTTCCATCCATGTCTTTTCCAATTGGAAAACCATAATAATATAGAATTGTTGGTACAATGTCTATTATTCTCATATCTTCAATGTTTTCACCTTTAGCCACATCACTTCCATAAAAAAGAATCACACCTTCTGGTGCATTTTCATAATGAGCTGAGACATTCTTGACATTAAGCATACAATTTAGGATTCTCTTCCAAAGAGGAAGGGGTTCCAAACCATGTGGGGAAAAAATTATCAATAGTTCATTATCACGAAGAGATGATAAATACTTTCCTATAATCTGGTCATAAAATAAATAATATTTTTCTATTATTTTTCCATATTTGATTACATCTTCATGAGAAACATTCCCGAAGAACTCAGGTTTACTATACTGGTAAAAATGAATTACTATTTTTTTTAATCCATCAAGTGAAAGAATAAATAAATAGGGATTCACACTTTCTTTTAATTTTAGGGCTTTCCTTTCTTTAATCAGATCTGTTTTCAAAATATTCCTAACAAATTTTCCATGTATGGAATTATCTTTTTTAAAATCTTCAAAAAAAAGAGGAATTTCTATTATATTTTTAGTACTGAGATAATCAAGCTTCTCGCCCCAGGATAAATTTATAATAGGTGTATTATTCTCATTCAAAATATCAATGATATTTTTTGTCTGTCTTTTTAAATCTGCAATAGAAATTTTTAACAAATTTATCCTTTTAAGTTGATGCATGAAAATATATCGGGGTAAGACTAAAAAAGGAGTTTTGATATTATAAAAATTATATAAATAATTTGAAAATACAGAATGTTTATAAGGATATTTTCCAGTTAAAAATGAATTATAATAGATTATAGGTTGACATGGAGTGAAACTCTTAAGAATTCCCCACGATCCATTTTCCATAATCCAATTAAAATTCGGTAATTTCCCTTCTGAAGCAAAAGGGACAAGAAATTCCAAACTTAAACCCTCTAAACATATAATATTAACCTTTTTTGTTAATTTTATGGGATTTAGAGAGGAAACTTCCTTTTTTGGAATCGGAGGATTATACTTTATTCTCAATAAAAAAGGAGAAGGAAAAATTAAAATAAATAATATGAAATAAATTAAGAGAATAATTTTTTTTCGATAATAATAGTAAAAAAGATAAAAAATTAGACCACTTATTCCTAAAAAAAGGATAACTACTAATTGTATTTTTATTGTATCAGAAAAACTTTTAGAAAAAAAATGGTAATAATATTTAAAGTTAGACCAGAAAATCTGTGCAAATAAAAGAGAATATAGGGAAAAAGAGATTATTAAATAATCTGGAGAAAAGAAAGAAATTTTTACCTCTCGAGCAGAAAAGAAATCATAAATATAAAAAATAATTATAGATATTATTATAATCACCAATCCGTAGGTTAAAAAATTGAAGAGAGATAATCTGAAAAATAAATCCAAACCAATATTTAAATGTAAATTCAAGTCAAAGATTAATAATGTAAGAAGAATTCCAAACAGCAACCCCCCAATAGAAGAATTTGTAATAACTTTTAAAAATCTCACATCTCCAATTATTATTAATAGAAACAATATTTGTCAAATATAAATTCACTTGACTTTTATTTTTTGTTGAATAGAATAAATGCAAGAATGAATAACTCTATAGAAATGGAGAGTTTGGTAAAAAAAATAAAATGTAGATATGCAAGGATAGGAGTGATTGGGCTTGGCTATGTAGGTCTTCCCCTTGTTATTAGATTTGGAGAGGAAGATTTTAAAGTCATTGGATTTGACATAGATGAAAGCAAAGTAGAAAAGTTGAATAAGGGGGAGAGCTATATTAAACATATCTCATCAAAAAAAATTCAAAATTTAAGAGATAAAAATTATTTCAAGGCAACCTCTGATTACTCACAACTTGAGAAGGCAGATTGTATAATTATCTGTGTTCCAACTCCCTTAAATGAGAAAAAGGAGCCTGATTTAAAATATGTGGAAAAAACTTCTGACGAAATTGCAAAATATTTAAGAAAAGGGCAACTTATTTCTCTAGAAAGCACAACATATCCAGGGACAACGAGAGAAATACTTCTTCCAAAATTTGAAAAAAAAGGATTAAAAGCTGGAAAGGACTTTTTTCTTATTTTTTCCCCTGAAAGAGAAAATCCGGGTGATCCAGTATATAAAACTAAAAATATTCCCAAAGTGGTGGGAGGAATTACCCCTACATGCACTGAGATTGGAAAAATTCTTTATGAACAAATCGTTAATAAAGTTGTAGTAGTATCATCTCCTGAGGTTGCTGAATTCACTAAACTTCTTGAAAATATATTCAGGGCGGTTAATATTGCTCTTGTAAATGAGTTAAAAATACTTGCGGACAAAATGGGAATAGACATCTGGGAAGTAATCGATGCTGCTTCAACTAAACCCTTTGGTTTTATGCCTTTTTATCCAGGACCTGGACTGGGTGGTCATTGTATTCCAGTTGACCCATTTTATCTTTCTTGGAAAGCCAAGGAATTTGATTTCAGAACCCATTTCATCGAACTTGCTGGAGAAATAAACACAAATATGCCCAATTATGTTGTGTCAAAAATTATTGATGCATTAAATGAAAAAGAGAAATGCCTTAAAAATTCAAAAATTCTAATATTAGGAATCGCATATAAGAAAGATACAGATGATATAAGAGAATCTCCCGGGGTTGAAATAATAGATATTCTAAAGAATAAGGGAGCCAATGTGGACTATCATGATCCATATATATCAAATTTTTCCGGAATGAGAAAATATCCACATCTGTCTATGAAAAGCATTGAACTTAGTGAAAAGAAATTAAAAGATTATGATTGTGTTGTGATAATTACTGACCACTCATGCTATAATTACAAATGGATTGTGGAAAACAGCAAATTAATAATTGATACAAGAAATGCAACTTCAAAAATAAAAAGCGAAAAAATCAAAAAAGCTTAAAAAATTAATCGCCCTTTAAATTTCTTTCAATCTTGTTTTTTTCTTCCTTTAATTTAGAAATTGGGATAGAAAGAAAAGCCTTTACTATTTCAGGATCAAACTGTGCTCCCGCTAAGCGTTTTATTTCCTCCTTTGCTTCTTCAAAACTTCTTGCTTTTCTATAAGGCCTATTGGTTGTAATTGCCTCAAAAGCATCAACTACCGAAAAAATTCTCGCTTCAATTGGTATTTCCTCCTTTGAAAGCCCGAAAGGATAACCTCTCCCATCGTATCTTTCATGGTGGAAGAGCACAATCTGCGTGCTATTTTTTAATGAACTAATATTTTTTATTATTTTATATCCCAATATTGGATGTTTTCGTATCCACTCCCATTCTTCAGGAGAAAGAGAAGAAGGCTTCTTCAATATTCTATCAGGTATTCCAATTTTACCGATATCATGAAGTAATGCTCCTTTCTCTAAATCCTCAAGCTCATTTTTATTTCTTATGCCTATTTCTTGAGCTAAGACTCGAGTATATGCGCATGTTCTCTTTGAATGCGCCTCGCTTTCTGCCTCCCTAAAATCCAGTGCCTTTATGAAACTTTCTATAGTTACTCTATATACTTCGTTAAGCTCTTTTATTGTTTCTTTAAGTTGCGCAGTTCTCTCAATAACTAACTTCTTCAATTCTTCTTCATGTTTTCTTTTCTGTATTATTAAATTTCTCTTTTCAATTGCTTTTTTTACGGTTGATATTAATTCTTTTAATTTAAATGGCTTTGTAATATATCCATCCGCTCCTCTCCTCATGGAATCAATCGCGGTATCAATATCTGTAATACCTGAAAGAATAACAACCGATGTATTTGGTGACTTTCTTTTTATTTCTTCTAAAACCTCGAGCCCACTTATTCCGGGCATTTTAATATCAACTAAGACAGCTGAGAAATGATTTTCCAAATTAAAAATTTTCAGCCCCTCTATTCCATCCTTTGCTGTTCTACATTGAAATCCTTCGTTATTTAATACTTCCTTAACCAATTCCCGAGTGCTCTCATTATCCTCAATAATGAGTATTTTATCCTTTCTCATTAGACTTTTCTTTCTATTTTTCTTTTCCCTCTCCCCCTTGGAGGGAGGCGGCAGGAACCAAAGAGGGGAGAGGGGGCAGGGAAAATAGAGAATAATAAAACTTAAAACTTCGAAAATCAATAGTTTTTAAATAATTTACTAAAGAGCACCATCTATTATTAAATTTTGATAAATCATCCATTTTCTCCCTCCATATGTTTAGTACTAAAAAGGGTAAAAAACTTGAAAAAAATTTTATTTTTTAAAAATTCAATAATATCAAGGCTTTAAAAATATGCTTTTTAGAAAATAATAGGATTCTTTTGTGAATCTTAAAAACTTATTATAAAATTCTCAATAAAAATGACAAAATTTGTCAACTATGTAAACAATTGTTTACATAGTAATAAGTTATATTTAATTATTTCTTATTTATTTTCAATTAAATAATTTTTTTATCTTTTCCTCAAATCAAAACAATCGCACTTTACCTTGACATAAAAAAGTGGAAAAAATATAATTGAAAACTTAAAATGTATTATTTCTTATTCTTAATTTTGTCTATTATGGCAGTGGGTGGAGTAATTGGTATGATTCTATCCAGAAATCAAGCTTATAATGCCCTTTTTTTGGTTCTTTCATTTGCATCTCTTGGTGGTTTATATGCTCTTCTTGATGCTCCTTTCATTGCGACTATACAGATAATAATTTATGCGGGTGCTATAATAGTACTTTTCCTTTTTGTCATCATGATTATTAATCTCAAAAAGGGTCTACCTCAAGAAAGGAAAAAGTGGATACCTTATCTTGCAATTTTTCTTGGGGTTATATTCCTATTTCAAATAATTTATCCAGTTATATCGAATTTAATATTTTTCAAGCAGCAGAAAGGCATAATTGAAGGTTCACCTTTAAATCTTGGAAGCGCTCTTTTCTCAGAGTATCTTTACCCTTTTGAAATAACTTCTTTGATTATAATTATTGCCCTAATTGGCGCCGTGGTTTTATTAAAAAGAAAAGGTGCAAAATGATTCCAATCGGTTATTATTTGATTTTAAGTGGAATTTTATTTACTTTAGGAATAATTGCTTTTTTCATTAAAAAAGATCTAATTACAATGTTTATGTCAATTGAAATTATGTTGAATTCCGCAAACTTAGCATTCATTGCATTCTCCAGAAATCTTCTTTCAATTAATGGTCAGATTGTAGTTTTTTTTATAATCACATTAGCTGCTGCAGAAGCTTGTCTTGGACTTGCAATAATATTATTGATTTTCAGGCAGAGGAAAACAATAAGAAGTGAAGAAATAAACTTAATGAAAGGATGAGGAATATGAGTTATGGATTAAGGATTAAGGGGTAAGGGATATGGGATTAATGTTGGATCTGGTTCTGTTTTTCCAATTTCTGATTCTCGGAATAAAAGATGAAAGGTAAAAAATGAATTATTTCTGGCTTATACCTTTTTTTCCTGCTCTTGGAGTTTTAATTCTTGCACTTTTTGGGAGAAAACTCCCCAAAAAAAACATTTCATACATAGCATGTTCTACTGTTGGTATATCATTTATTTTTTCCCTTCTTTCCTTTATTAAACTCCTTAAGATTTCCCCTGAGAATTATCCTTTAGTCAAAAATCTATTCACATGGCTTAAATCAGGAAGCATGCAAGTAAATCTTTCCTTTCAATTTGATCCACTTGTAGCAGTGATGGTTTTAGTGGTAAGTGGGGTGGGCTTACTGATACACATATATTCGATTGGATACATGTGGGAGGACAGGGGCTATGCGCGTTATTTTACGTAT